>Ga0316205_10000630_pt1 | contig 59529 bp, 73 predicted proteins | sample 3monthpyrite_MG_FD_204941 | JGI IMG/M metagenome (GOLD analysis project Ga0316205, IMG submission 204941) | Microbial mat bacterial communities from mineral coupon in-situ incubated in ocean water Damariscotta River, Maine, United States -... | ecosystem: Environmental > Aquatic > Marine >...
AACTCAGTTTGAAAATGCATATCAAGAAACCTCAGGTTTAAATTTTGGTGGTGCAGTTGAAGCTGCCAAAATGGGATTTAAGGTTGCACGAGCTGGCTGGAATGGTAAAGGCATGTGGGTAATTTTTGTACCGGGCACCAAGAAAGCTGAATTACGTGAAGGTACACAGTATAAAATTCATTTACCAAAACGTAAGTCGATTGAGATTTTACCTCACTTCGATATGTTCACTATCAATGCACAAGGTCGTCGAGCTATGTTATGCGGTTGGTTAGCATCTCAGAGTGATATGAACGCAACTGATTGGTGCATCGTCAAGTAAATGTTCGCTAAACGACAAGACATTGGCCGGGTATACGTTATTAAAATGACGTTGCCCGACGGTGTTATTGTTCATAAGATTGGCATGTGTAATAGTAATAGATCTACAGATCGTATGATGGAAATTTTACGTTCTTGGTTTACGAAGTTTAGATTTGTTCCATACACGGAATTACGCCTGGATATGGAAACAGGTAGACCATTAGAATTAGAACAACATATTCACAAAATATTGCAGCATAAACAATTTATACCAAATGAAAAGGTACAAGGTAGCACTGAAATGTTTATCGATATCGATGAATTTCGTGTTATTCAATTCTTAAAACATTGTAATGATGACTTATTTGCTGCACCATTAGATTTGTCTAATGAAGACTATAAAAATTTAGGGCAATTCTTGTCCCCGTAGGATACCCATGACAAAAGAATTAACACTAGATTTAGTTCAATCCCAATTAAAGCCTAACCAAAGACAAACCATTGGTGAGGAAACAGTAGCTGAGATACAAAAGCTTGCTGAAGATCCTGATTATGGTGAAGAGTTTCTAGATTGCTATATTGATCACCTTAATATTTTTAAAGAGAATGCCGGTAGATCTCATACCCAGTATCTTAATGCGGTTAAATTTTTTAGCTTGGTTGAATCAGGTAACTCATTAACCGACTCTTATATAAAATTATTCCCAGAACGTTACCAAGCCAGAAAGAGAAATAACCCCACTGAAGAAAATAGTAAAGAATTAGTACGTGGAGAAGCCAGTAGATTCAATAGTTCTATGCTGGTTACCGAAATACGTAAAGTTGCTGCAGTACCAGTGCAACTTATACACAGGCACTTACTTCACAAGGCTATTTTAAAGCAAGCGGATTTGATGGAAAATGCATGCAGTGAGATAGTTCAACAGAAAGCAAGTGCATGCTTAATTGAGCAATTAAAGCCTGAGGAAGATAATACCATTAAGGTGAAAGTAGAAGATAATACAACTTCTGTAATTGAGCAGTTAAGTAAAGCTGCTGAAGCTTTAGCTATTAGACAGAATGAACGAGTACTGGGAGGTTTATCGGTACAAGCCATATCCTCTTCAAAAATACAAGAAGCAGTAGTAGTAGAAGGTGAAGTTGTAGATGAATGATACTGTAGTTATTGAAGATGAATCCTGTGTAAATCCTGATGCTGTGCGTGAGAGGGTAGAAAAGGAAGGACTTGATTGGGAAACTCAGTGGTTACTCGAGGATGAAGAAGGTGATGAGTACATCATTGAGAAAGGTGATCTGGATCTTGATGCCAGATTAAATCGAGTAGATTACAGTTACCTTATGGGCCCTGACTATAAACCTTCAGTATTTGCCTACAAGCTAGTAAATTTTATAAAACTCGTTAATGGTGAAGAAGGTGAAGAAAACGAATCTCCTATTATTCACTACGACATGTTTGATCAAGTACCAAAGTTTAACCAAAACCTATTTGTATCATTTCGTGGTTCAGCAAAAACCACAGCACTGCATGAATACATTATTCTTTACCTTGCTGTTTATGGAGAGATTGATGGCTTTGGTGTAGTAGATGTAGGTATATATATTAGTGATACTATGGATAATGGTGTCAAATCTATGCGTAAAAACTTGCAATTCAGATGGGAAAATTCTGATTTTCTGCAAAAGTATGTTCCAGCACGCTGGGTAAACCCTGAAAAGCCAAGTGAAGTAAGAACTACAAACTTTACCGACGTTAGATGGGAATTTGTTAATATTGATGGTAAGCGTTTATGTTTTCGTGGATTCGGTGCCAGTACTGGTGTTCGTGGATTCAAGGAATATGGCCAACGTCCTACATGGGCTGGATTTGACGATTTAATGTCAGATAAAAATGCTGTATCTCCTACGATACAAAAAGACATTAAGCATATAATCTACAAGGCTGCTCGTCAGGCACTGCATCCTAAAAAACGTATGCAACTATGGACCGGTACTCCGTTCAACAAGTCAGACCCGTTGTATGAAGCTGCAGGCAGTGGTGCTTGGAATACCCGGGTGTACCCGATTTGTGAAAAGTTCCCGTGCAAAAAAGAAGACTTCAGAGGTGGATGGCCAGATAGATTTTCGTACAGTTTTGTTAAAAAAGAATTTAGAAGCTTAAAGCTTAGTGGAGAAATATCTTCATTTAGCCAGGAGCTGATGTTGAGAATTACTAGTGAAGAAGATCGTTTAGTACAAGACCATGATATTGTTTGGTACTCGAGAGATAAAGTTCTCCAGAACCGCAGTAGATATAATTTTTACATCACAACAGATTTTGCTACTTCTGATAAAGCTAAAGCAGACTTTAGTGTTATTGCTGTCTGGGCTTACACAAATAATAAAGATTGGTTGTTAGTAGATGGACTCTGTAAACGACAATTAATGGATGCCAATGTTAATGCTTTATTTAAGTTTGTGTCTACGTATAAACCACTTAGTGTTGGTGTAGAGATTAATGGGCAACAAGGTGGATTTATCTCTTGGCTTAAAACTCAGATGATAGATAGAAATATATTTTTTAACCTGGCAGGAAAAGGAGCTGTTGAGGGTATTCGTCGGACAGGCAGTAAAATTGAAGCATTTAAATTGTTTGTGCCTACAATTAAAGCTAAGAAGATGTGGTTGCCTCAAGAACTCAAAAACACAGCGTTCATAGATGAAGCCGAGGAAGAATTAAAATTTGCTACTGGTGAAGGATTCAAGTCAAAGCATGATGATGTAGCGGATACTATGTCAATGCTGTTAGACATGGACCCTTATCCACCTAGTCAGGAAGCAAAACCTGAGTACATTGATGATGAAGATGGTACTCACGCATTCTTTAATGACGATGATGATGACGATATATATAACAACAGTACAGTTTTTTAGATTGTCATGTTAGTATTAATAAAATTTTATGAGGTTTCTCATGTTAGTAAGTGAAGCGATTACCCAACTCAAAACTTCTGAAGTAAAACAGCTTGGGTTAAAAGATAGTGACGCTGATATATTAGGCTTTATAAACTTTGGTATATTAGAGTTGTACAAACGGTTTCCTTTATGGGAAGCTGAAGCAGTTATTACTCAAGCAACTGATGTAGTGCTTTATACTTTAGCTGATGGTGCAGCAAATGTTGTTATTGACTTAAGTGATCATAATCTCCTAACAATACTAAAAGTATGGGACGAAGATGATAATTTTTACATTATAAACAATGAAAAAGATCCAGATAGCTTAAAAACCCCCAAATACAACCAGTTAAAAGTTGCAGCAGCTTCAGTTGTAGATGGTTATGTTATGACTGTTGATTACAGAGCAGCTCCACTATTTCTTACTAGCGTTAGTGATGTTATCCCACTTCCAGTACAATTTTTAGAAGCCTTATTTACTTATGTTGGATATAAAGGACAATCATCTGTAAAAGTTGGTGTGAAAGATGAAAATAATGCACATTACATAAGGTTTGAAGCTGCTTGTGAAAGAATTAAAACAGAAGGTCTTTTTGCTGGAAATGACTTAGAATCAACAAAATTTGAACAAAGCACTTATGTGTAGTAACTTACAACTAATAAATTTTTGGAGTAGCAATAATGTCTGAAGTAAACCCTAAAACCGTAAGAGGTGCCACACTTACAGCATCAATTGATAGTACTACAAAGTTACCTGTACCGGATGAAAGCACTAATGGTGCAAAGCATGTAATAGGACTAGCAACTAACGGTGTACTTCAAGCGGCTGGCACGTATACGGCAACTGATGTTCTAGGGTATAAAGTATTAGTTCAAGGGTCTGCTGATTGGTCTATTACGTTGAAAGATGGCTCTGCATTAACAATACCGTTTGGGAGTATGACTGTTGGGGATATTTTTCCAGAACATTTAGTCTCAATTACTGTAGGCACAGCGGGTCAAGCCCTTCTGTATATTCCATCATGAGCAGGATTATAGCGGTAGCGTATAAACTATTTGCGCAGGCATCAAGTAAGCCGCCTAGCACATCGGTTATTCCATCAAATGTACTAACAACTATCGCAGGTGATCCGATTACTACAATTGGTGGCGACTACATAACGGTGATATAAAATGTCTACAGCAATAAACGCACTAGATTTAGCAAATAGAAATGAAATAAGTAAATTAACTGCTCCGTTGCATGGACAAGTTATTTGTAATACTTCAGCGGGTTCGAGAATATTTACATTCTCTGCAAACGGCTCAGATGAGCGTCAAAAGTTTGTGGATTTATACCAATATTTTGCTGATGAGTTAGCGGCAGGTCGTAGAGTTTATGCGGCTATGGGTGCTGGTGATTATGGTTTTGATGGCAATGGCTTGCAGCAATTATTTCAAGCGGGTTCACAAGGTTTAGTGTGGACAGGTATGGGACCAGAGGTTACTCGCATAGGTTATGTTGGCGATACAGAATCTGGGAATATTTGGAGAATAGCTGAATGGGAACCAGATGTAGATGCTGTTAAATCAGTTATAGGCATTACGCAAGCGGCTGGTGTTGCAACTGTAAACATTACGGCTCATGGTGCGGTAGAAGGTGAAACGGTAAGAATATATAACTCAGATCAAACTGAATACAATGGCTTACAGGTTGTTACCGGTATTACGGATGAGGATAACTTTACTTTCTCCGTTGATTCAGGAACCGTATCACCAGCGACAGGCACGATAACCTGTGCTATTCATTCTCAGTTCTTGCGTGATTTCGCTATTTGTAACATGCAATTTATGGATACAAATCCTAGCGCACATAGACTTCAGCCTTTCGCGGGAGATACACCACCTTTTAAAGACCCTCCAACCGGTGCAGAAGAAACTCACGGTATTCAAATGAAGCAGTCACATGGCTTGCGTATGCAAAATATGTGGGCTGACAGCGTTGGTGATGAAGCTATCGAACTTATTTACGCTGAGGATTTTGAGGTGTCTAGCTTCAGAAGTCGCGGTACTCCTTCAGAAGAGCAATCAGGTGGCGGGGCTATATCAATTAAAAATGGTTGTCATCATGGTTTGGTTGATAAATTTATTATAGGCAATATCGGCTCAACTAGCGCATCCACTTATGGCGTGAACTTAAAAAATGTCGTTCACCCTGAGCCTAGCTCAGATATAAAGATAACTAATGGATTTGTGATTAACCCTGTCACTTCTGGTATCAGAATGAATACCTCTTCATCAGATATTGCTCGCGTAAAGATAGGTAATGTAACTGTTGTAGGTGGTGAAAATGCGCTAGCAGAGGGCGGCTCTGGATTCTTATTATCGGAAGTTAGAATTAGCGATTTTACCTGTATTGAGCAAACGGGAAAAAATGTAGATATAAATCGTGCATTAGCTGATGCAGCAGATATAACTATTAAAGATTCAACTTTTGACGGTTCACGTCATGCAACTAATACATTGCCAAATGTCCAGGTTAACGGCTCAAATATAAAATTGATTGATAATGATTATAAAAATGCAGCTATGGCTGTTTATTCTAGTCAATCAGTCGATGTATTAGTTCAGGGCGGCACATCTGACAATAACGGTGAGACAGGTGTCGCATATCCTGTTGTTTATGATCAAACGTCAAGCGGTAACATGGTTGTTGATGGCTTGAAAGTTATTAATAGTCAATCAACAGGTACATATTTCCGAGGCGTTCACACGGTTAAAAATTGTCCTGAAATGAGTTCGTTAAATGAGCAAAGTTTAGGTGCAGCAACAGCGTTTACAAATTTTGATAATAATAAAAAAGTTGTTACTAAATTGCTTACAGCATCAATCGAAGGCGGGAGTGCTTCTGATAATGAATTTGAGCCGCTAACAAATCCAAGTGTTATCGGTACTATTCAAGTGACTGCTGATTGGGTTAATGTTGATAACAATAGCAGCACACAAACAGCTAATCCTATTATTAGACTAGATGATTGTCTACGATGCACAGCAAACGGCAATAAGATGCCTGCAATAGCTTCGGGCAACGGCATCATTGAAAGAGTAGCAACAGCAGCAGACTATAATACTATTACAGGTAATCAGTTAAATGGTAGACCTGTTGTTGTAGTTGGCGCTAATACTATTGGTGCTGACGTTGTAGTGCCGGATGCGGGAGCAGGAACAACAACCATTAAGTTTAATTTATAACGTGACAAAATATAAATCACTATGGTTATTAAATGACTGAATATATAAATACCATAGTAATATGGCCACTGTACAACCAGTAGACTTAGATAGTATGATAGCTATAAATAATTTAATAGGAATTAAAAAATGTCTATAAGCCACCTATTGGCCACAAGGCTAGCCATAACTAATGTAATACTGGCAGCAGTAGATTCAGGAACTGCAGGTAACTTAGTATTTCAAGAAGTAGGTGATGGAGCAATTGTTGCAACACTTAGTTTAAGTTCACCTGCAGGTACAATTGATAATGGCACTGCAGTACTTACATTTGATACTATAGCTTCAGATGAATCCGTAGTTGGTGGAGACATTGCTGAGTTTAAGGTAGAAGACAGTGCAGGTACTGAAGTTTTCCGTGGTTCAGTTGGAGTAGCGGGTTCTGGTGCCGATTTAATTTTATCAAGCTTAAGCTATGCTGCTACAGATAGACTTGAAGTAACTGACGTAATTTATACACCTCCTGTTTAGTACAGCAGGTAACATAGGACAATAATATGGCACAAGGTGATATTTCAATTTTTAACGTAGCAAGAGCTAAAATGATTGCTGGTGGATGGGCACTTACTGATGTTTTTAACCTTGCAATTATGACTGCTGTTATAACACCAACAGTAGCCGATGTAACTCCTACTTGGGCTGATTACAGTGCTAATGAAGTTAGTGATGCTGGAACATATACACTAGGCGGTGAATCACTAGGTGCGTTAAGTACCTTAGTGTCACAAACAGCTGGTGTTATGACTTTCGACAGCTCAGCAGCACCTTCGTATGCAGCTGATGCATCAAATGATGCTACAGCTGCTGCTTGGGCAATTATATACAACACTGTGACAGATGATGCTGTAGGGTTTATAGAACTAGGATCAGTAGCCATGGTAAGTAGTCCGTTAACCATAACAATAAACCCTTTAGGCATTTTCACCATTACATAATGAGAAAAATATGAGTCATGATTTATACACTTATGCCCAAACAGATAAAGTATTTTTTAAACTTACACTACTTGGCGTAGCCGTAACTGGTGTAGTACTGCAGGATGCTGATGTTAAACTATTAAAAGATGGAGCTGCTGCTGCAGACATTGGCCTTGAATGTACAGAGTGCGTAGGAGGTCTTGGATGGTATGAATGGCAACCGAGTCTAGCTGCACAAACATCTTCTGAAGTTTTAATTATTAATATTAAAGATGCTATTGGTTCAGCTTTTGATGAAAATGCAGTGTTACTGACAACTGGTGGAAACATCGCAGCTAGGTTTAACGGGTAATGAGCAGCGGCATAAATGTAGGACTATCAGTCGGGGAAAGTACTAGCACAAATGGTCGCTATGCTTTTGCAGAAGAACAGGTAGACCATACGTATATAGCGGATAGCACCAATTACCTCACTGTTCTTTCAGGTGCATCGGCTGGTGAGTCTATTGGGCTTGAAGCAGGTGTGTACACTGATGGGTTAGTTGTGCCTTCTAATATTACTATTGCTTCACTCTATGGTGTTGGTACTGTCAATTTTGTTGGTGGTGATAACGCATGGGAAGCTATAATTCAATTACCTAATATAGGTGGCGTAATAGATGGGCTGATTGCCCATGACCCAGACAATTCAAACTCTAACGCAATACAAGTAGATGGTACATATAACCAAGTACTAAACTGTGGAGCCTACAATGGCGGTACACATAAACATAAAATACCTTGTATTATTGGAGGTAACTATAACCTCATTGAAGATAGTTTTTTCTTTGGGTTGGGTAGATACACAATACAAACCTTCACAAGTGAGTACAACACAATAAGACGATGTGTTGCTAGATGGGATTCAACAATTCCTGGTGATCTTAGTGAACCTAATGCAGCATTCTCTAACTACAATAGTAATAATAATACGTGGGAAAATTGTATATCTATCGATTACAACAGTACACCAGAGCCTATGAGACATGGTGGAGACTTTTATGCTCCTCATCATATAAGCATATGGCCAAATGGTAATCGTGACAACAAATGGTTAGGTTGTGCAGTTGCATACCATGATAGAAGTAATGACGCTGGTGACAACAACAACTTCGGGTTCAGAAGTGACCCAGACCCTACTACTACATGTATAAATAATGTAATTAAAGACTTTTTCATACGTGATATGCGTGCTGACTTTGGGATAAGCACTTATTTCGGTGTAACAATAACTAACCTGACTAGAGAACTAATAACTGCCCCACTTTTAAGTGATGGCACATTTGGCTCTTCTGGTTCAAGTTTAGACTCAACTAATCCTGCTGACATAGATTATAAGTATATAGATGGTGTTAAAACTGATGAATTGGTATTCCCATTTAAACATGAAGCTATTATGAAAGAGGAAATGGCTAAGGTTGCAGATGGTAGCAGAGGCTGGGTTGGTTCTGGTAAATCACTCCATGATTATGTAAAAGGTATATAAATGGCTATTTCAACACCAGTTATGCTGGTAGCAGCTTCCTCTGAAAAAAATGACCTTGATGTATCATCAGCCAGTTTTACTATTGGTGATGGTGAATCTGCATGGGCGTTTGTTGCTAGTCGTACAGCTCCGCAAACTCCTGTAATTACTTCTGATTTAGGTTTGGTTTGGACTGAGCAATATCAAACCACTGATGGCCGAATGACTGTATTTAGTGCAGTAGGTGACGCTTCAAGTACTGGTGTCTTTACAGTAACTAACAGTGGGCCAACTCACTTACACATTGTTGGTGTCGCTAACGCTAATCAAATTCCTGTTCAAGAAGCTGAAAGAGCATTTGGTGGTGGTACAACTAACACCGTTACACTCGCAGCTACGGATGCTGATTCTGTTACTCTTGGGATGGTGATATGTACAACACCTGAAACTGTTACCTCTGGTGATACAGAATTAGATCAATCAACAATTGATTCTAGTGGTGAAGCTGGTTCTCAGTATACAACTGGCACAGATAATATTTTATCTTGGACGTTTGGCACTGGCACGGAGTCAGTTGGCTATGCTTTTGAGTTACAAGAAGATACTGTGGTAGACATAGTTACTACTCCTACAACCCCATTAGTGCTAGAAACATACCCGGCTGTAATAAATGAAGGTATTGTTAACGCAACAACAAAAGCACTTACACTAACAACATACCCAGCATTAATAGATACGTCAGTTAGTGAACCTGCTAATGTATGGTGGAGCAGTACCTGGTGGAAATCCCCATTTTTTGGTAACTACTGGTGGAGTTCACCTAATGGTGGATCAGTACAATCTGAACCTGCGACAGTTACTGGTAATGGTATACGCATAATAACAGGTACTGGTTATGCTCAATCTGCTCCTGCTACAGTATCAGGTAGTGGTTTTAAGACTACAAATACTAGTGCACCACGAAGTGGACCTACATCTGTTATCATTGAAGATAATATTCGAACAGTTATAATAGCTAATTACTAAACGGGAACACAAATGGCAATACCAATATTGACAGTAGGAGATGACATAGGTTTATTATGCACCTTACAAATTAACGCTGCAGGAATAGGAATAGATCCTAGCTCTGTTATTAAAGCGTCAGTATCTAACGTAAGAAAAACTAAGTCATTTACTGGCAGTGTCACACTAGCTTCTGATGATGCAAATCATACGCTTGGTCAAGGCATAGTATGGGTTGTTATACCGGCAGCAGACACTGCAACAATGGAACCGGGCCCAGCTATATTAGAAATTGAAGTGAATGACCCTACAAGGTTAGTTGGAGATAGGATAACTACTTATACTAGTGAAGTAAAAGTAGATCCTACTGCAATTACTTAATTAGTTTGTTAAACTCAAAATACACTTAAACCTAACCACCGAGATTATAATGCCACCAGCAAGTGAAGAAAAACTATATAGTGAAACTGAGTTTAAGCAAAAACTACTTGAAGAAGAAGTTAAGTATATAAAAAAATCGCATCAGCAGCACATGAAAGATGAAGGCGAGCAATGGCAAAAACAAAATGCTAAACTTGATAATGTAGAAGACATGTGCAGAAGATTTCCCGATCAAATGGTAACTTGCAGGGACAATATGGAAAAAGATCTAAGAGGAGAATTCATCTCCCGTAGTGAAGTCGAACAAATGGAAGCTAGACTCGACAATCGTATTGATGAAGTTCCAAAGGTAGTTGGGGCTCAAATTCAGACAATGACAACTAATTTAAAAGCTAATCACGAAACTACAGTAAATGCTGCGTTAAAACGAATAATGGTATACATAGGAATTGGATTTGGTGCTGCAGTAGCTATTTTGTCTTTAGTAATAAAAATAACTGGAAGCTAATATGACCTCACAAGATATTATGAAATTCTGGCCTGTTATCGCACTTTCAGCATCTATGGTTGTTGGTGGCGCAGTTGCTAATGAACAAATAGGTAAGTTACAAGAAGATGTAAAAAAATTAAATGACACCAGGGATCAACAGATACGTATGGAAGAACGACAAAAAGTTATAAAAGCTGATGTTAGTAAATTAGATAATAAATTAGATAATATTGAACACCTTATAAGGCAGATAGCAAGATGACTATATTAGCAGGAGTATCAACAGTATTTCAGCATAAAAAATGGATATTTGGTTATGTTGTTATTGGACTATCTCACTATGCATTAATGTGTGATAAGTTAGATGGAGCTACCTTTGGACTTATAATAGCAACCTTGGCCCCATCATTAATGGCAGCTAGTAGCTTTGATAAATCAAAATACAGGGACGTTACTGCATGAAGTATTATATGTTAATTGGTATAGTCCTAGCTGCTATTGGTGGTTATTTTTTTGGGGTTGATGTTACAGATACAAAGTGGGTAGCTGATACTCAAACAGCAATAAATACGGCTGTAGCTGATGCCAGAGCAGAAGAAAAAATTAAACAGGATAAAGTCAATGAAACCATACAAACACAACTGGATAATCTTGCTGTTATTAATTACAAGCTTAATACTGACATTATCGGGTTGCGGAACCGTCCAAATCGCAGAGACAGCGCCAGAGATACCAAAGTTGACTGCAAGGGTTCAAGTGGGGCCGATCTTTCGGGACCGGACTCAGAATTTCTTACAAGGGAAGCTGCCAGAGCAGACAAACTTAGAGCAGCAGTAATTGCTTGTTATGAGTATGCTGACTCAATACAGTAAGGAAAAGTAATGCCATCATTCGGTAAAAAATCTACAAAAAATTTAAAAACATGTAATTGGGGAATTCAAGAAATCCTTAATGAAGTTATCAAACATTATGACTGCATAGTATTAGAAGGTCATCGTGGTGAAAAAGCACAAGATGCTAACTACTATGCTAAACCTCAAGTATCTAAAGTTAAGTGGCCAGATGGTAAACACAATACATTTCCATCTAAAGCTGTTGACCTGGCACCATATCCTATTCCACCTAACTGGGGTGCAGATCACTGGAAAGACCTGGCTCATTTCTACAGACTTGCAGCTTTAGTTGATTTTGTTGCTAAGTCAAAAGGTATAAAAATACGTTGGGGTGGTGATTGGAACGGTGATGGTGACTTCAAAGATAACAAGTTTGAAGATTTAGTACACTATGAAATTATCGATTAGTAACATACAATGGTCAAAATAATCCATTATTGGTATAAAGAATGAACGAAGACGACAATAAGCCTAAGCGTAAAACTAAAGCTCAGCTACTGACAGCATTCAAAAAAGATATGACATCAGCAGATACTCTGCGGTTAGAAGTTGTAGCTGCACGAGATAAATGGAGGTGTGAGTACAATGGTGAGCCTTACGGCAATGAAGTAAAAGGTAAGTCTGCAATTGTATCCCGAGACATAAAACGTCAGGATGAATGGCAGCATGCTTCAGTCAAAGACCCATTTGTATCTGATGTAGATATAATTAAATGTAATCCTATTACGTTTGAAGACAAAGCAGCTGCTGTACAAAATGAATTAGTTCTAAATTATCAGTTTACTCGACAGTTCAAACGTTACCAATTTCTTACTGACGTAATCAAACTTCACTACTCTGAAGGCACAGTTATTGTTAAAACTGGGTGGGATTACGAGGATGAAGAAGTTAGTGAAGAAGTACCTAAGTATGCATTACACCCTTACACCCAGGAACCGGTGCAAGTAGGTACTGACACAATTCGAAAACTCAATGTACTTGTAAATAAGCCAGATGCGAAAATATGTAGGTTAGAAGATACTTATATTGATCCTACTGCTGAAGGCAACGTAGATAATGCTCAATTCATAATTCATCGTTATGAATCGGATATGACTAGTCTACGTAAATCTAAAAAGTATAAAAATTTATTAAAGCTTGCTAAAAGTTTACGAGAAGACTCAACCACTAATACTGGTGGTAGTGACTTCGATCCAACAGATGATACTGACTTCATATTCGCAGATGTAGCCCGTAAGAAGCTACTTGTACATGAATACTGGGGTAATTACGATATAGACAACACAGGCATAGCTAAGCCTATTGTTTGTACCTGGGTAGATGATGTCATCATACAACTTGAGTCAAACCCTTATCCAGAACAAGATTTACCATTCATTGTTTTAGCTAACAACTCTATTCCATTTAAACTACATGGTGAAGCTAATGCAGAGTTAATTGGTGATAATCAAAAGATTTCTACTGCTATTAAGCGTGGAATCTTGGATAACATGGCCAATTCAAATAATGCACAGAAAGGTTTAAAAGTCGGTGCATTAGACATACTAAATAAGAAAAGATTCCTTAATGGTAGAAACTTTGAATTCAATGGTAATCCGTCAGACTTTTTTGAAGGTAGTTACAATAATATCCCTAATAGCGTATTTAACACACTTGAAATGGTTAATGGTGAAACTGAATCAATGATAGGTGTTAAAGGCTTCACTGGAGGTATTGATGGTGGTGGTATGGGTAATACTGCTAAAGCTGCCGGAGGTGTATTGGATGCAGTGTCTGTACGTAGATTAGACATCGTAAGAAATATATCAGAAAACTTAATGAAGCCATTGATGCGTAAATGGTTATCTTACAATGGTGAGTTTTTACAACCTGAAGAAGTTATTCGTGTAACTAATGGGGAATTTGTACCTATTAAACGTGATGATTTAAAAGGTGCTGTTGATATTGATATTCAGGTATCTACTGCTGAAGACAATGCCGCTAAAGCAAAAGAACTAGCCTTCATGCTGCAAACTGGTGCTCAGTCTATGGACCAGGGTGAAGTACGAATCATCCGTGCAGAAATTGCTCGACTACAGAAGATGCCAGTACTTGCTAAGAAAATTGAAGAGTACCAACCACAGCCTGATCCATTCCAAGAAGAAATGAAAATGCTTGAGATGGAAAAACTTAAGTCTGAAATTAGAGAGCGTAATTCTCGAGCAACTGAGAATGCTGTTGATTTACGTCTTAAGAATGCGAATGCAGCACTTGCTGAAGCTCGAGCTAGAAACATGGATTCTGATACTGATAATAAAGACTTGGACTTTACACGTAAAGCTGATGGTTCAGACTTTGAAGAAAAGATGGGTGAAAAGAACTTTGACAGAGAAACTGCTGCTGGATTAGAACAAATGAAGAGCAAAAAGTTGACTAACTAGTATTGTATGTTTTAATATGCAGACTAATTTAGTTAACTATACAAATAACTGGACTCATAATTGAGCAACCAAAGGAAAATTTAGATGCCTGAACATACACAAGAAGAATTAGAAACAATTGATACAGAACATCACATGTTGATGGGTGAAGCGTTAGAGCGTTTACGCCAAAATCCAGATTTTAAACTAGTAATTGAAACCGGTTATCTTAGAGAAAAAGCTCTTGCATCAGTAAGCATGTTAGCTGTACCTCAAATCAAACAAGCTGGTCAACGCCCAGATGTTTTCGAAGACTTAATAGCTTCAAGTAATCTTGCTTACTACTTTCAAACACTAGAAAATTTCCATGAAGGCTGTAAAAATCCTATTCTAAGTGATGCAGAAGAAGAGGAATTAGCTGAGCTATCTGAAACTGAAGGTGGAGTGCAGTAATGGTTAAGGAACTTTCTGAAGAAGAAGTATATGCAAACGATATAGATCCACTACAAGCTATTGCGGATATTAGACGTGCAGAAGGTGTTCCTGAAGAGGAACTTTCTGAGATCGTAGCAGAAGCTGATTCTGATGAAGTTCCTGCCGTTGAAGAAGATACTGAAGAATTAGATAATCTTCAAGAAGACACAACAGCTGAAACCGGTGAAAAAGACGAAATCGTTGAAACTGACGAAACTGATGATGTTTCAGATCCAGAAAAAGATCCAGACTTAGATGAAGAAAGTGAAGAGTCTGATAAAGGTACTGCAGAAAAAGAATCTGAAGCAGAAGTAAAACACAAATTTACAGCTAATGGTCAAGAGTTCGAATTTACAGACGCTGAAATGAAAGAACAATTTGGAGTAGTGTTTGGCCAAGCCATGGACTACACCAAGAAAACGCAGAAGATGGCTCCATACCGGAAAATGATTTCCGCTTTGGAAGAAGAAAATATCACTGCTGAACAATTAAATGTAGCTATCGATGCATTGAAGGGCAATCCACAAGCTCTTAAAACAATGATGGAAGCTAATAAGTTAGAGCCATTTGACATCACGAATAGTGAGGATGAAAATTCTCCTTACTCTCCTACATCATATGGTAAAAATGATACCCAATTAGGTATTAAAGATGTAACTGATGTTATATCTCAAGACCAAGAATACAAAATCACTGTTGACGTTATCGATCATCAGTGGGATGATAATTCCAGAGATGTGTTAGCTAGCAACCCGGGGATGATCCAGGGACTACATAATGACATCAAATCTGGTGTATATGATAAAGTTGCTCCGGCAGCTATGAAGATGAAAGTTTTGGATGGAAATACGAAGTCAGACCTCGAATACTACATGCTTGCAGGCGAAGAAGTTTTTGCAGCAGAAAAACAGAATTCAGCAGATGCTGAAAAATCTGTAGCTGAATTAAACGGAAAAGCACAAGATGCAGAAGACGAATTTGATCAAGCATCATCAGAAGCCCAAAGAAAAAGATCAGCCTCTCCTACACGGAAACGAGCTGATACTAAAGGTGTCATCGACTATTTAGACGATGACGATGAAGCATATGAGGCTTGGTACAAAAAACTCCAAGCTTCAAATTGATGAGGATTTAAGTCATGGCTGGTAACAATTATGCAAACGGTGGTGCTCGAGAAGCGGGTTTATCATCACACGGTCAAAACACCGTAATTCACTATTATGACAAAGCAGGTATAAAGTCAGCAAACGCTGTAGCTCTTTATGCTCAATTTGCAGATAAACGTTCAATGCCTTTGAAAATGGGTACTACTTACAAAGTAAGTAAATGGTTACATATTTTTGATCGTGCAACAGATCACGCAGATTTCGCTACTAAAGGTTACATGTCTTCTCGTAGTATTACGGATGTGTCAACTGGTTTAGACTCAGCAGCATTAGCTGAAGGCGCTGCAGACGTTAATAAGAAAACTATTAGTAAAGTTACACTTAGTACTAACTTTGCACGTTATGGCGAAATGATCGACTACACTGATGAAGTTGACATGTTTGCTGAAGATATGGTTCAGGTTCATTACCGTGAAGAGTTAGGTTTACTAGCTAATCGTCGTTCTGAAGATTTGATCCAGTTAGACATGCTTAGTACAACTAACGTCATGTATGTTGGTACAGCTACTTCGCTTATTGAAGTTGGTACGGATACAACAACTACTGGTACTGATGACGAAGATTCAATGGTTAACTACGATATGATCCGTAAGGGTGTACGTCGTTTGGTTCGTAACCGTGCTGAAAAGAATACTTCTATCGTTACAGGTTCAACTAAGGTTGATACTCGTGTTGTTAACAAAGCGTTCTACGCAATTGTTGGCCCAGAAGTTAAGTACGACTTAGAATCTGTTGTTAAAGGTGAAGTTACTGCTGGTGGTGTTGCTGAATACGCGTATGTTCCTGCGTACAAGTATGCTGATGCATCTAATCTTGCTGAAGGCGAAGTTGGCGCAATGAATGATGTTCGTTTCATTGAATCAGAATCTGCAGTTGTTTATGCTGGTGCTGGTGCTTCTGTAGTACCTGGTGCTGCAACTGATAACACTTACGCTGGTTTATTATCTACTACTCGTTACGCAGATGAAGCTGCTGTTAAAGCAGTTCGTACTACTTGTTTCGATCTTGATGATGATACAGAAAAAACAACAGCTTGTACTACTGAAAGTCTTGAGTATTTTGATGTATTCCCAATCCTTTTCCCAACCAAAGGTTCATTTGCAACTATTGGTCTTAAAGGTCACGGTAAAATCAAGTTCAACTCACAGGCACCAAGTAAGATTGAGCTAGGTAACCCTTATGGTACTAACGGCTTCTTCTCTTACAACATGTGGTATGCAGGTTTGATCCTACGTGAAGAACGTTTGTTGAAAATGTTAGTTTGTGCATCAGCATAATCTAGTAACTGTATAGATTAAGCCTCCGTAAGGGGGCTTTATCTTTTATTTTTATAATAGGAAATACGATGAGTAATGACGAACGTAAAGCGTTAATTGAAGAAGCAAATGAGTTGGCATTAGAGTTTCAACCTAATATCCCAACAGCAAAATTACAAGCTCTAGTTGATGAAGCTATGGGTAAACCACCAGCAGTAGAAGAAACTGCTCCAGCTAGTCCAGCAACAAAAATTGAACCAGAAGCAGATCCAGAACCAGAAGCAACTGTTGAAGCTAAAGTTAAACAACCTTTAAGTGCATTTGCACGTAAACGACAAAAAATTGCTGAATCTAAAAAACGAGCATTTAAAACTCAAATTGTTACGCTTACAAACAAAGATAATCGTGAAAACGATATGATGACTACAGCGTATTTAAGTTTTGAAAACCAGTATTTTGGGTTATCAAAAATTGTACCTCTTGATGTTCCAGTTGAGTTAGAAGCTTCTTTAATTAGTATTGCAGAAAACACAATGATAACTCTTCACAAAGATGAAGTTATAGAAGGTAAACGTACTGGTAATAAAAGACCTGTTCGTGTTAAAAAGTTTGCCATCAGTTACGGTAAACCTATAGAATAGGTGAATGTATCTATTAAATGCTGAAACAGATGTTCTGTGGGAACTTAGTCCTACAGAATCAATACTTGTACTGGTCGATTTAGACGTAATAATAACTAGTCCGTTAGGATTAGTTACCTATATTGACAATGCAATATTAGCTGAAAATTACTTAGCACCTACACCAACCACACCTGGTCATGCCACATTTCCATATACACCTGATATTGAGGGTTTATGGAAAATTCAATTAGTAGTAGGCACTTCAACTTCATATACTGTCATATCGAAAGCAGAGCTTTTTGTATTCGATAATAGCCTTACAGTAAACCCGATAAAAAATACACCATCTGGTGTAAACAGTGCTATTGAAGTAGAGGATTCTGGTGGGCTAGTAGCACAAGCAGCAACCAGGTTAAAATTTTTAGGTGCTGAATTCACAATCAGTGAAATTAATAATGTTGTTACAATAACACTAACCGATTACCCAGTTCCTCTGTACCAAAGTCCTGATGCTATTTTAGCTGCCCTTGAAGGCGCGTTATCTGCCAGTAAATTAACAGCTGCACTTCAAGACAGAATAGATTTAGTAGATGGGTCAGGAGTTGGATCTGTCAATGCCCGGGTACAAGTTGTTGATGACAAAGTAGATGCAATGAGTGTAACGCTCAATGACCCAAATTCTGGGTTACCAGCAACAGCATCGATAGTTGATACACTAAACACTTGGGTAGCTGAAGTAAATGGCTCCATGGTAACTGTTGCGGGATCTGCAGTAGATTTCACTACTTTAGTCGGTACAAACCAAACAACAATACAAGAACAAACAACCAGTATTAATGGGTTAAGTGCACAGTTCACAGTAAAAATTGACAACAACGGATATGTGTCAGGATTTGGCTTAGCATCAGAAGTAGTTGATGGTACTCCTTATTCAGAATTTGCAATACTTGCAGACCAATTTTCAATAGCTCCTACTGACGGTGGACTTGCTACAGCACCTTTTTATCACTTAACTGTAGAAACAGTAGTTGATGGAGTTGTAGTACCACCTGGCACCTATATGACATCTGCTTACATTGCAGACGGCACAATCACTAATCTTCAAATTGGTAATGTAATTGAAAGTGCAGATGGTGGTGCTTCATGGAGTATAGATAAACTTGGTGGTATCTCAGCAACATCTTTAATTATTAGAGATACTAATGACGATATTATATTAGATACTGATGGAAATTTATCTCCTGATATAGATAACAGACCATGGCAGCACGTAGATGACTCCACCTTTATTGATGGTGGTAAAATATATACTAATTCAATTACTGCAGATAGATTTATAACCACATTAGAAGGTGATTTAAACCAGGCACTTTACTTTGTTAAAACAGTATTAGGTGCCGGTGATGAATATGCATACGATTTAGTACTAGCTGATTACACTGCTGGTTCATCAGATCTCGATTCTACTTACCATTTTGACTATGGTAATTCTATGCGTCTAATGACTACCCAGCGTTGGGATGGTGTTGGTGATGTATGGGATGGAGGTAATACATGGAGTATACCTGTAGAAAGTACCGGTGTTTTTAACTCAGGAATTAAAGACATAGGTTCACTTAGTAACTTACAGATGTCAATCGAAGCTAGTACACACTACTATAATATAGCTACAGCAACTGTATTAGTTGAAGCTCAGTATTCATTAACTGGTGGAGCACCAGCTGCTGAATGGGGTACTGATGAAGGTGTATTTACTGATGAAGCTTGGGAAGTCTGTACAGAAACTTCAATAACACCAACAAAATCTAGATGGAGTGGTGACTTACATGCTATAAGGTACTTTAAATTTAGAATAACATTAACAACATCAGATACATCACAAAATATTATACTGCATGATCTAAAGTACTTTGGTAATGTTGTTAATGTATATGGCTCATTAGTAGATCAGTCAATACCTGCTGCAGGTAGAACTTTTACAATTAGTGGGTATACTTCAATTCCTGCAGTGACAGTTACAGTACAAAGTGGAGCAGGGATACTAATACCTGTAGTATCATCTAAATCAGCAACAAGTTTCACAGTACACTTATATAATCTTTCTTCGGTAGCTACATTAGGCACTGCAGATATAATAATTATGGGAGCCTAATATGGCATACAATGCAACTTTACCATTAGATGACGGTGGCTTAAACGCTGGTGATATAAGAGAAAATTTTAGAGCACTAAAAGAGGACTCTCACGTTATTGCTGCTTCAATAGCAGGTCAAGGTGCATTAGCAACTTTAAGTTCAGTCGGTGCTGCACAAATAGACACTGACGCTGTTGGAGCATTAGAATTAGCAAATAACTCAGTAGCAAGTGCTAATGTTATTAATAACTCTTTAACTGCAGATGACATAAATGCTAATGCTATTAACTGGTCAGAATTAAATACAAGTGCTTCTACTACCAGTGTATCTGTTGCTGGTGAGTCTACTTCCAACAGCGGAGTTTTTGCTGCAGGAGGTAAAGGGTTTAGTCCACGTATGTATTGCACTAGTACTGCAAGTGGTTCAACTGCAATTTTACATTGGCTGCCTGTAAGTGCTACTGCAGTAGCACCTTTATGTAGAGTAACCAATGCTAATGCTAGCACTAGAACATTTATAGGTACTATGAACTACGTAGATGGATCTCCACCATATGACATAGGTGATGGTGAAGTTGGACATTTTATATTTATTAAAATGAAAAGAGGTACAAAAGAGATTGTAGCTACTTACGTAGCCAACTGTGCACCTTGGCATTATAACGGTCCTACTGATATATCAGCCGATAGTCGTATGGAAGGTAAAAACTACTATTTCAGAAAAATTATTACTCCTGAGATAAAAGCTCTACATCCACAAGAAAGAGTAGTTGCAATAAGAGAACTAGGCAGGACTCTAATTGAAGTAACTCCTATGATGAAAAATATAGATATGGACTTAATACCACATCCATTTGTTGGTAATGTTGCTCCTGATGAGATAGTTGTTATGGTAGATGCCACATCAGATATAACAATTGATATGAAAGAATTGAATGCTGATGGTGAAAATGTATCTGAAATAATTCACGGTGGATATTTTAACTTCGGTGAAGCTATGCCATCACGCACATCACCAAATGGTGTAATAGTAGTACCTGCTACCTGGAAACCACCAACGTAGTATGTATTTACTAAACACCATAACAGAAATAGAATGGACTTTGGATAAAACTCCAAATCCTATTACTTTGCTTGAGTTAGCAACAGTGACAATGAATCCCAACGGTGATACAGAGCTCATACAAGCACAAAATTTAATTGAGCCAACAGAAAGTTCTCAGGGCTTAACAACTCATGTTATAACACCTGACATGGAAGGCTTATGGGAAATTACGCTAGTAAAAGGTAGTGCAGGTACTTATACTGAACTCAGCAAAGCAACAATGTTTGTATTTGCTGCAGATACAGTAGTTAACCCACCAGGTGGACCAGTATAATATGTATTTGATAAACACTGAATTAACTGTAAATTTTTATCTACTGACGGGAGCAGCTCCTCCTGCTTTAGCTGAATTAGATATTAGAATAATTCCACCTGATGGTGCATCGGAGTATATCCCCAATGCAATAGATATTGCTGATTATGTTGAATCTACTGTTTCAACCAAGGGATTGGTTACGTATAAGTTTACTCCAGACCAATTAGGTTTATGGAAAGTAGGACTTAGCCGTGGAACTAGTTCTGTGAATACTGAGTACTACACTCACAATATAGTAGTAAGCATTAACGATACGCAAACTAAAAAGTTTGTTAGAAGTTCATTATTATGAGAAATAAATTATGTCTGAAATACTAATTACTGATTTAACCAATAAAACCAATATAGCAGAAGGTACTGGTATATATGATTTATTGATGACAAGTATAGATCTTCAACTGACAGACCAGTGGGATTTAGGTCGTATGACAGGTGCAGAGTATGCCAGTGTGTATTCTTCTGCCCTTCAAGCTGTACTGTCAGAGTCTTCTAAATTTTTACTTAATAAAGAAATAGCAGATAAACAAGCAGACTTACTTATTGCTCAAACTGAAGAAGTTAATGAAAAAATTGATTCAGTAATTGCTCAGACAGCTCAATATTATGAATCTATAAAAGCTTCACAAGACCAAACGATTCGAGAAAATCTTTTAAACAACGCTACTATCTCTAAACTTACAGAAGAAATAGCATTACTTACCTCTAAGAATTTAGAACAAGTAGCAGAAACTGCACGTAAAGATGAAGAACACGAAGTTAAAATTACTGATGCTAATTACGGTATCGCTATTAAAGTACAGCAAGAATACGCTTTAAGGGAAAAGAATGGTTTCATTGAAACTACCTACGCTTACTACGCTGACAGTGACCCCGGTCATGTAACCTTGCTTTACACAACAGATATTACCAATGTTGAGGGTGCAATAGTTAGTACTACAACGACTGATGGTGTAGGTACATCAACTACTGCTTTAGATAAGTTAATACTCGCAGCTAAAGATAAGTTAATTAATGCCCAAACCCTTGGATTTGCAAGTGATACTAAGCAAAAATTACTTAAGCAGATGCAAGATGGATTTGCTGTTGCATTATCGATTGCCGGTTTAGGTAATATTCCTGAAGCTAATCAGGATGCTGCAATTGATGATTTAACAAATGAGATACTGGCTGATGTTGGAAGTTCTGTTGTAGTAACAGCTGCAGAACCGGCTGTACTTCCTCCATCTTAAAAGGATAAAGTAAGTGGCTTTTGGTGGTTGGCTTAGAGATGTCTTTCAGAGTGCTTGGGATCATATTAAAGATGCCGTAGTCTCTGGCTGGCATAGTATTTTAGATGAAGTAATAGAACCTGTTTTCAATGCCCTTGGTATTGAAGATGAGGAAGTGCTTCAAGCTCAAAAGTTATCTTTTCTACTACAAGCAAAAACAGATGCAGAAATAGCTGCAGACTTAGCAGCAGGTATCGATCCAATTGATTTAGTTCAACAAGCTAAAACAAGAGCTGTTATATCTATGATGAAAACCGGTGGATCGTTTTCTGATTGGTATATTGCAGGCATATCTAAAACACAATCTAACCTGTTAGCCTTTTATAACTACGCAAAGTTCGGAGGCTATGTACATGGGCTACCAACAGTAGACATAACAGGCGGTACAGCAGTAGATGAAGCAATAGTGCTATTATCACTCATACTTGAAAAAGGTGCCGGTTCTACTCTAATTTCATTTAGAACTAAAACACCTACTCGAGAAGAGTACTTCGAAGATAAGTTTCAAGCTGCTCCTTACTACTTTATTCCTTGGAGTCGTAGACTTACGTTTACTGACCCCTGGGGAGTGGTAAGAACTGATTACATACTAGGCACATTAGAAACTAATGCTGAAAATGGTAGACCTGAATATAATCTTTATCGCTCAGCACCTGAAGCAATTTTTTGGCTAGAAGGACAACAAGAAGTTGTTAGAGGAAATAATGCTACATACACTTTAAAGTGTAATCGTACAGTTCCTGTAGGAACTTCTGTGTCAATAAACCTTTCTTACACTGGATCAACACTATCAAGACGTTATGTAAGTATACCTGTTGTTGTGTTAAGTGGTGGTACTAGTGAAACTGAATTCGTTGTACGAACGTATGCACAGGATGAAGTACTAGGCGACACAGCTATTACTATAACAATGGATTCTATTGTAAATACAAGGGAATCTTTTGAAGCAGTAACGCTACACACAACTAATTCTGTCACTACTATATTGACTGATGATACAAGCGTGGTTATCACGCAGTCTCCATCAGAAAACCCAACTCCAGTAGATATAGATGTCACAGGTACAATTCTAGAATCAGCGTATACGCCAGAATACTCATTAGTTGTGAAGTACCATAACTCTGCTAATCCTGCCGGGGAGTGGTTTTACTGGATATACAAGTACAGTGATGAAACATATGATTTTATATCACCTGCTACGACGTTAACCGATGAAGAGATGCTGCCTGTTGTCATTGTAAAAAATGAGAATGGCGCAGTGAATGACGATAAAACTTCAGATGAGTATTTGTCAGGTAAACGAATGCTTAAAATCCTTGGCCTGGACATCGATGAGTTAACAGATAGTTTAATAGAAAATGAAAACTATGATCAAATTCAGGATGTATATGTGAATTTTGCGCTTAGTCCATCGTCTACAAAAGAACTTGTATCTAAAGCACTATGGTTAATATTTTATGACCTTATTGTTACCAAAAATTTAACAACTACTGTTGATACCTACTCAATGACCTTTGTGGAACAGAGTGTCAAAAACGCCCTTGTTTGGACAAACCATAGCTATACAACCGGACTCACTGGCACACTCACTGATTCACAAGAATATGAGCATGAGGTTATAGAACTTGAGCTAATTACAATTGAAAATCCAGATCCAGATGCTTATGAAAGACTAGTTACACAAGAAGCTTCTGATGACTTTTATATACGTAAACAAACTGCACCTAATGTGTATGCAGAACTATTTATCCAGAATTTAAGTGGTTTATACACGATAAAGAAAGAAGAATTTACATCAATAGTTACTACCAGAGTAGTAAATGATGAATCTGATAATGGCTTCACAATACCGGTATCTTACTCACTTATAAGAGAATTAAGCCTAACTGAAGTAATGCAACTGCAAGAGTATATGTTGAGAGTAGATGTATATGCTGCAGACATAGTAAATATACGCTGGTATGCAACATCAACCTTCAGTATTCTATTTAAAATTGTATCTATTGTTATAACAGTACTCTCAATGGGTTCATTATCATTCTTTGATTTACTTGGGAAACTAATATTTTATGCTGCAGTAAGTGAATTAGTGGTCTATATAGCTATAGAAACTGGCAATGAGGAACTAGCAGCAATTGTTGGATTAGTTGCTATCATAGGCTTTGGTGGAGGCCCAGGCGAAGTAATAGACTTTGGATCAGCTGAAGGCTTATTGATGGCATCTACAAATTTTGCAGATAACCTTACTGAGGCATTTGGTGTAACTATGGAAGGGCTTGCAGAAGAACTCGAGTTCATCAATGAAACAACCGAAGAACGCTTAGCTGAGCATAAAGCAGCACTTGGCGACGTAAGTCCAATAGATGCTGAATTTCTTGTAGCACTAAAAAGTGTAGATACCACAATGTATCCAGCAATTAAAGCTCAGTATGATTTTGACCTTATATTTAACTATGATAAGATTATTAAAGATTTCTACGAACTTAACTACAGAACAGGAGTATCCTAATGGAAGGTTATTACGATAATGGTTTAGCCAAAACCATGGGACAATCTACTGGATCATTTATTGACCAGAATGGACAACAAGTACCATTTTTGAGTAATGATGTATTTAATGCTTATGGTGGTAATAACAATAGTCCATATGGATTTACGCCTAAACCAATGAATAATTGGCAGAAAGGTTCACTAGCCATGCAAGGTATTACATCGTTTTTAGGTGCTATTGATGCACGTAAACAAACAAAAATGATGAAACAAAACAACCGATTTGAGCAAGGTTTAGCTAATCGAAACTTACATAACTCTGCAGTAACTACCAATCGACAATTATCAGATAGAAACGATGTAGCAGCACAGTTAACTAGTGGCGCTGAATATGGTTCAGCAGGTCACCTAGCTGAAAGAGATCGTGGATTAATCTCGGTTGATGGTTCACCAATCACAGTTTAGGAAATAGTATGGCTATTGATGCACAACAAATAAAAGTAAATCTTCAGAGAGCTAATCCTAATGCAGGGTTAGCTATTGCTTCTCGAGGATTTGGTAATATAGCCAATTCTATTCAAGCACATGACAATGCCAATGATACTGCACAGCACCGTAATGGTATATTAGCTAATCAAGAACAAAGACTTATTGCTGACACTCAAAATAGAGAAGCAATGCTCAAACTTGCCCAAGATAAACAAAATTATGTCGAAGGTGAAGGTCAACGAAGAATTCTTGAAGAAGAACGTTTACTAAAAAATTCTGCTGAGCAAGGCATATTAGCTAATGAAGTGGCTAATAACGCTGGACTTAGCCGTGCACCTGCAATGTTTGAAAACGAAACTAATCAACGGATTATGGATAATAGTCCCGAATATCGACAGTTAATGGGTATGGGTGGAGATGCTACTGGTCCAATGACTCCAGAAGCTCAAGCGAATGTTGACCAGTATCGTGAAGATTTTACTAACGATCCTAGAAATAAACGATTGTTATCAGATCCAAACGTGTATAAAACTGAAGTATTAGGCAAATTACTTAGCTCTGGTAAATTCAGTCGTCAAGATGCTGAAGCTATTGCTACACAAAAAACTGCAGCACTATTTCCAACTATGGATATGGAAACTGCTGGTCGATTACTTAAGAAGCCTGGTTCATCTGGTTCAGGTAGTGGAAGCAGTGGTTCTAGTGGTTCTTTTAAAAATGAATTTAGTATAGGTACACCTAAAGGTCGTGCTGACGTTGTTGATCGATTTGTGGAGTCTCGAGGTCTAGAAAAAGTACCTGATAACTTCTTATGGACTGACATGAAATACGATGTAGGTCGTCAGAACCCTACCGGTGCAGATATTGCTAAAACATTAGCACGCTTAGCTACTGATGGAATCGTAAGCAGCACTGCAGGTGAAGCAGCTATAACTGAGGCTTTTAATGCTGATGGTGTAACGTTAGATGATAAATTTAACTTCACAACTAAAAAAGGTTATAACGAGTTACTTAAAGTTGCTCAAAGATCACAACAGCAAGAATTAACAAAAACTAATACTAAAAGTGGTTCTTCAGGAATACTTGGCTACCAAAATCAGCTAGATGCTGATCGTGATTATAACGAAAGTATCCTTGGTAAAACTGTGCAGGACCAAAGTACACAACAGAAACGTATGTCTACTTTCCTTGGTGGATTGCCAAGTGCTCCTAAAACAGTAGCTAAAACAGTCCCTGGTGGATACATCGATACTGATGGTGGTAATACTCCATCTCCAGTTGTTGATGATAAATCAATAATGCCTGCAGTAAATGCTGATGACTTAACATCAGAAGAAAAAGACAATGCAGTGTCTGGTTTAAGGTCATTAGCTAACCCAGGTGCTGCACGTACTGCTCGAGGCAAAGAGACTATTAAAATGTTGAAACGTATAATGCCTGATATAACAGCAGAAGATCTACGTACTAACCATAACTCTATACTTAATGATATTATAGATTCAGTCAGCCAATAGTAGTCCCAACAGGATAGTAATGCCAAAGTACATTTTTGACAATAATAGTAATCCGTACATGGACTTGCCATCTCTTGCGGATAGTAAGAAATCTAATTTACTTAATAAACTTGCGGGGAAGCAAGAACGATTAACTCCAACTCCAGTACCTGTTGAACCTTTACCAACTAGAATTTTTAGTGATGGTGCTTCAGGTGATGGTTTAATTGATATGGCTGAAGCAAGCTTATACCGTGGTGCAGGTAACATTGCAGATACATATGCTAATATTCAACAAAATGCCTTAGATAACCCAAACTACGCACTGTCTCCAGAAATTGATAATTTATCAGATCAAGCTTACTCCGACGAGAAAGCTGGGTTTACAGGTAGAGAAGCCTATAACGAAGATATTCACAAATTAACTAATGCTGTAAACAAAGGTGGTCTTGCCGGGTACTCAGAAGCTGCTATGCGAGGTTTGGCCTTAGGGCCAAGAGCTCTTGCTGATTCAGCAGCTAGTGGTGTAGAACTTGGTGTTGGAGCTTTAGCTACCGCTGCAGCTGGTGCAGCAACTGGTCCTGTTGGAGCAGCAATAGTCGGTGCAGCTGCATTTGGCAGCAAAGCTAAAAAAGTTGTAGACGCTGTAGATAAAGTAGTTACATTAGGTGATCGTCTTAAGAAAGGTGCTAAAGCTGTACCTGCTCTAATTGCTAAGAGTGCTGGTCGAACCAGTTTACTTACTGCTGATATTACTGAACAAATGCGTCAAGAATACAAAGAGGCTAATGGCGGTAAAGAACCATCTGCTGCCTGGTATGCAACAAATGTCCCTGTAACCATGGCATTAAATGCAGTTGAATTTGGAATCATCACAAAAGCTGTACCTAAATTCAGTAAGTCTTTTGTAAAAGATATGAAGCATTCAGTTAAATTTATGTCTAATAGTCATGCATTAGAAGCTGCTAAACGTATATTTGGTGGTATTAAAAAGGTAACTGCTGCTGCTGGAGCTGAAGCTGGACAAGAATACTTGCAGACTTGGCACGAAATACTTGCACCAGTTGTTAGTGGTAAAAGTTTAGAAAAATTTGTAACTACTGCAGCTCAAGCGTTAGGTAATGATCAAAACCAAACTGAAGCTATTGTTGGTTCAATCTTAGGATTTAGTGCTGGTGGTACTGCTCGAGGTATTGCAACAGTTCCTCAAGTTTCTGCCGGGGTAGCTTTAGAAGGTGCCCTTGGCACAGCTAAAACAGCAGGTGAAGGTCTTAAAGCTGCTAACAGAGGCATTCAAAATGCTACTAATAAAGCAGGTCTTAAGGTGCTCAGCGAAGATGACCGTGCAAATATTCGTAACGACTATGACATTGCAGAAAAAATCGTTGAAGAAAAATCTGCAGAGATTGATACTAAGATTGAAGTTATCAAAGATGCAAAAACTCTTGAAGACCTAGCTGCTGATAAAGACTTAAATGTTACCATCGGTAAAGCTATGGATGAACTAGGGTTCCTTGATGGTGACCTAAAAGATCCTGCAAAGTTTAAAAAACTACAAGATAAAATTATACGTAATCAAGCTGCAGCGAAAGATCTACTTAAAGTAGAGCTCGAGACAAGTAATGCTAGTGCTGTAGTAAAAGCTTCTACCACAAACATAAAAAATATGACTGTTGAAGCTGCTAAAGCAGCTATCGATAAAGTTCCTAAGGAAGTTGTTGAAGCAACAGTGGCAGCAGCGATTAAAGCTAAAGCCATACCTGCAGTTGCATTAAAATCAGTTCAGCAGTTAAGATCAAGCTCTGCTTACGGCATTGTCGAGATAGGCTTAAAAGGTACAGTTAAGCAATCTAAAATAGCATATGAAGCTGCTAAGGATTTAAGTCATACTGACATTCAGAAAGTAGCTGATATTGTCATGGAAAAGAATCCAGACCTTGGTAAAAAATTAAACAAGCTGTATGAAGATAAGAAGAAAGCGTATGAAAATTTTGATATACGTAATAAAGATCTTATTAATGCTGAGAATCTACCAGCAGAAATTAAAGAAGTAGCTAAAAATGGTACGATAGGTACTCAGTCTGCAGCAGGCATTGCTAAACTTATCAAGCACGCTATGGGTAGCAAAATTGCTGATAAAGCTACTTTGGACATTTTATCTAAAGCAGTTGCTGCATACAAAAAATCTGATGCTTACACTAATACTAAAACTAAAGGCCGTATTGATGAACGAAATATGGCTGTACTGGAAAATCGCCTTACTCTTGCTAAAGATCGACTTGGCCGAGAAGTTACAACTGAAAACGTAAAAGAAGCAGTTGATACCGTAGTAGACAAAGTTACAAAGAGTGCAGAAAAGGTAGTAGATAAAGCTAAGTCTGTAGCTAAAAACGTAACAAGTAATGAAAAAGTTAAAGCAGCAGCAGTTAAAGTTACTAAGGCTGTTGATTCTGTTACCCGGGAAAGTAAAGAAATAGCGCCTGGAAAGCTCCACGACGTTATATCAAACGTAGCTACTAGTGTTACTAATGGCAATATTGATGAAATGATTACTGCTATACCTGCATTTGTTAAAAAACTTGCAAGTAAAGGTTATGAAACTGAAGCAGATTTTAATGACTTAATAGCCCAATTCCCTGGACTAAAAACAGCTGATAAATTTTATAATGAACTAAAATCTAAGTTTGCTGTTGAAACAGATGTTATTATGAGTGAAGATTCAGACAGTATACAAACTGATCCTGTTAGCCCAAATGTGGTCTTTCAGTTATTTGAAAAATTAATCCCTGGATGTAAGAAATGAGTTTTTGCCCTAACTATAACTATTTCACTAAATACATACAAGCATTCCGCCAAAATGTTGAAATTGATAAGCAAAAAGATAAAGACCTACGTTACAACGTATGGGGTACAACAGCTACTCATGTGAGTGAGATGTTTTCTAAAGGTATTGACGCGTTACCTTGGGACGATAATAATTCTCAACATGTTAAAAGTAAGATCGAACGTTCACTGAAAAATATAACTGAATCTCCTAAATCAATTCAGGGATTCATGAAAGACATCATCAATAATGATGATGGAAATAACATCGAATTCTCAATAGCACTCCACGAGTTAATGGAATCTGTTAAAGGTGAAGCTGATAAAGCACGTAATATAGGTATTGAAATATCTGAAGTTAGTGAAACCGGTGTATTACCATCATTACCACTATCTCGCTTAGCAGCCAGTATTGGTCGTAAGATTGCATACCAAAAAGGTTATCGATTCAAAAGCCAAGAAGTAAATCCAAGCACTGCTGCAGAGATTGAAACTCTGTATTACGCAATTGGTAAACTTGCACTAGAAGGGCTTGAGCAAAAAGGTTATGTGAAAGTATCTGATGGCATGTCTACTATTAAAGACTACATTGATATTACTGAGCTAAGTAAAGAGTTCCCTAAAACCAATGTTGCCACTGATAAAGTACTGAGTGTGTCTTTGGATGAGAAAAAATTTGGTATTAAAGCAAATACTCCTGAGTCAGCTTATTTCCTAAATCGTACAGAATCTGATTTAACAGACACTGAATTAGGGACCATAACCGACGTACTTAGAGCTGTTCGCCAGGTAACACAACCTTCACAGTATCAATTACCTGATGCATCACCAACCCAAACCATGGAAGAATTGGCTGAACGTGATGATCAAAATATTGGCATAGATCCTAAGACTGAAGCTGTACGTAAAAAACTTTATGATACTCCAGTGTATGTACATAGCAGTGTGCATGACCTTATGACCTTGCTTAATAAAGAAGCAATGAAAACAGGTAAGTCAGCCTCTAAAATTATTAAAGAAAAGTTTCAAGGTCACCAAGAAGTAATCAACTCATTGTTCGGACTGAAGCGTTCTGACGATCATTCTATTGACAAGAAAGAATCAGTAGCTGGACAAAACTTGTCTAAGACAGCTCCGTTGGATGATCTTGTTGAGTACTATGATGTGATACAGAAAGGTTCAACTACTCCTGCACCATTACACATGCCATTGAAGATTGGTCGTAATGCACGCTTATACTATGAGAACAGTGTGTTAAATCCACACGGCTCAAAGCATAGCCGTTATATGCTAACCGCAGGCCAGTACACCGTAGATTCAGGTTCCGCTGACTTCGACTACCTTGTATATGGAATTTCACAAGCTTTAGGTGACAAAACACTTACATACAATAATTTCACTGGTAAGACTGAAAGCAAATTAGATGACGCGATTAAAGTATTTGACCGTTATGAATCAAGCAACACATTACAGAAAAAATTAGCTGCAATCAGTAATTTATCAGTTATGTTCCCTGGTGTGGATTACGTATCGTTGATTACGACTATAAAAGCCGTGAAGGACATTCGTGCTCCAAAGGGTGGCAAAGTTACAACTGAGTTTAATGTCTCTGCAGATGCTACCGCTTCAGGTGGTACGTTAACATTCTTGCAAGCATTGGGTACAAATCCAAACGTTGAGAAATTCTTACAGCGTATTGGTATGCTCAAGCAGCCAGATGGTTCAGTTAAGGTGTCATTAAACGATTTATATGGCGTTATGACTGAGAACATCGATAAGTTCGTCAAAGGCGAAGTTATTGAGAATTTAGTTGGCCAAGACTTAAGTAAATTAGCTACTGGTCCAAGATTGTTAATGCAGGACACGGTAGAGCTACTGTTTAATAAAGGTGAGGATACTCGAGAGCTTTCTAAAGACCCTACAATGACATTTGTGTATGGTCAGAAGCGAAGAGGTGCCACAGAAACTATGGCTCGATCATTAGCTGATCGTATTGTGGATAGCTTGAATTCTCCAGCAACTAAAAAGTATTTAGTTCGATTACTGGGTAAAGAATACTCAGATATGGAAAGTGAAGAGTTACGTAACACTAAAGCTTTATACATTAAAATTGTTACTGAGTTACAGAGCTCTGGTTTAACTGGGCAATTGTTCGACATAATGAATGCGTCGATTAATGAAGAGTACTTAGTTGAGTTTAAATCTCGTTCTGATCAAGTTTTTGACTATGTTAAAAAGCTAGACTCAGGTCGTCCATTCAAGATTTTACCTGCAGCAGCAGTACTTGCTGGTTTGAAGCCAACATTAGCTAACTTAAAAAAGTATGGCATGCCGTTGACTAAGGTATATGAGGTTTCTAACCCAACACCTACTAATAACGATACAGTTCTTACACGTAGACAAAAGCTTACTCAAACAGTAGCTGATGTATCTCCAATACATAGTATTGATGCAGCTCAACTTTATGGCTCATTAGATGAAGTTATGACTGATAATGGTGCTGTAGTTGTACATGATGATATTCGTGGCACAGTACAAGATGTGCGTGCAATGGAAGATAAGTATCGTGAAGTCACTAAAAAAGTTATCAGTGAATTTGATATACATCAACAAATTATGGAAGCTGTTAAAGCTTATGGTCCTGAAATTGCTGAATCACCTGGTTTCCAGGCATTAATGTCTGAAATTCTTGCTGAAGTAGAAAGTAAGAAGAAAATTATGAACTCTGATGAGTTCAACGATGATACTCATGCACTTATCGGTGATGGTAATAAATTTATTGAGTTCGCTAACGGTGAACAGAAAGCTGAAACTAAGAAGCCTGTAACTAAGAAAGCTACCCCTAAAAAGAGTGGTACTGCTTTATTGAAAGAGCTTGCTGGTGAGTCAACCATCATCACTAATTTCTTATCTATGATGAATAAGAGTGATGTAGAAGTAGGTGATGGCAACACATTTACTCCTAAAACTGACACAATTACTATTACCGGTACTGACCAAGGTAGAGGTGACGGTAAAGTTTTAGACATGAATAACAAAGCTGATCGTAAGATGCAGAAAGAGCTCATCGAGCATGAGATTACACATGCCAATACAGTAGCTCAGATTACTAAAGCTCTCGAGCAAAAAGATGGCTATGAGCATGCTGAAGTAATGTACTTTCAGAAGGCTATAAAACAGCTTCAAGATAAATTCCGTAATGACATCAAAGGTTTAACAAATCTGCCCGGGGAAGTGTCTGGAAGATTGAACTACATATTTAAACGTACAGACCAAGCTGAGCAGATAGCTGAATTTGTGGCTATCATGAATGCTGAAACTGATACTGCTAATGAAATTTACGCAATATTGGCTAAAACAACTAAAGGTGATATTAAGTCTCGCATTAAAGAATTTGTTAAGAAAATTGCTAAGGCATTTGAAAAATTAACTGCTGCAGACTTTAAGAAAGATATAGACGTAGAGAAACTTTACAGTGCTATTGCTTCGACTGTTGCACAAGGTGAAACTCAACGTGAACAAAATTACGCTGAGACAGAAAAGTATTTATCTAAATTTGATAAGGCATTTGGAGCTGGAGTAAAAGATAGAAGTAACCTTAATTATTTGAATGCAGCTGTATCAAGTATGCTTAGCAGCAAATTTGAAGGTGAAGGTAAAAAGCTTGTTGGATCTATACACGGAAAAATGAAAGAAGTATTCCCTGTATATACTGATGTGGCTAATAAAATAGCAGGTATCTACGACGAATCTGCAGCCCTACAGCAGATCTTGCACTCAATTACCGGTAATGGCATTGATAAGAGCAAGAAAGCTGATGTACTAGCTCAGTTTGCTGATGTGATGGCACAACAGACCTCTGTAATCAATGAGCAGATGGGTAGGTTTAATGAGCTACTTGCACCATTATCTGAAAAAGAAAAAGAAACAATTGGACGTTTTGTAACTGAAATGCCATTGCATGACTATTTTGTGTTGGCTGATGGGCTTGTGACTGAATCTGCGATAGCAGATGAAGTAATAAAACTTGAGCAAGCAATTAAGTCAGCAGGAAAGAAAAATGTTATTACCAGTATTGATAACTTAATTGATTGGAATGTTAATCATAACGAAAGAGCTAAAGGTAGAATATACAATCTTGCTGCTGGAGATACTCAATACAAAGGTGAACTCGGTGAGAATGCTAGAAAATTACTCGCATTAAAATCTATCCAGACAATTGGTGCTAAAGACTTTGAAAAGCTATTGGCAAACACAGAGTTAACTAATCTTATTAAAGATAACAGTGTAGCGAATAGCTTGAGCTTACTAGAAAATAATGGCTCAAATAATTTATCTGATAGTCTTTTAATGGATTATTACAAAGAGCCATTTCAGATTGAAGCAGTTGAAGAATCTGGACTTAGCCGATATAACACAGGTGAAAATACTGGATGGGAAGTATTACAAGCTCCTGAAGGTGGCAGACTTGGAATTGTGTATAGACCAATAATTGATTCAACAAATATTATGGGTGCCTATACAGATATAAAATTAAACTCTACTGGTATTACTGTCAGTGAAAAACATAAAAATACAGTTGGAGTAGTTAAGTCTGGAGACAATGAATACAAATTTAGGTTGACTAAAGATCAAAAATTAAAATTAGGATTGGTTGAAGATTTCAGCCAAGGACTAGTTCGCAGTACTGCTCACAATATGGCTATTCAGGATTCACAGATTATTCGTGATGAGATGTTAAGAAAGGATACTAGAAAAGTAGTAGGTAAGAATACACAGGAATTAGAAGATATAGTTGCTTCTGACAATGTAGATAACCCATGGTTTATTAAACTTGAAGAAGGCACGGTATATGAAAAATTACCGAAAGCAATTCAAGCTAAATATATGAAGGTAGGTAGTCGTGTATCTAATGTAGATAACTTTGATGAGAATGTTGATTTAGTTCGAAAGGATATTTCACATTGGTTATTGGGTGGAAGTGCAACCTCATTATTTACTAACCCACAAATGAAGTGGACAATGAGAATTGTAAAAGACTTAATAGCGGGTGCTAAAATTGGGATGGTAGTACTTAATCCAATTAAGATTGCTAATGATAACATCTCAAATGTTTCGTACTTAGGTGTGATGGGTGTGTCTCCAGTATTTATTGCAAAGAATTACAAAAATATTACTCGAGATTTCCAAGCGTACTCTGATCTGCAACGTCAAATTATTCAGTTGAAAGTTCAATTGGTTGCAAAACCAGAGAGTACTAAGCTTAGTAAAAAGTTAAAGTCATTACAAAAAGAATTAGCTAAAAATTCTCTCGGTAATATTACAGAGAAAGGGTTTATTAACTCTCTAGGTTCTGACCTGGTAGCTAAAAATGCAGACACATTATCTGGTCTACAAGCGGATATGCATACAGCTCTTAAATACCTTCTTATTAACAAAGATGGTAAGAAAAACTACGTGTCTCACTTTATAATGCAACTCCAGAACCTTGGGTTTAATGGCGAAGATTTTTTAACTTACGTTGGAAAAATTGCCAATAAAGCTAGTAAGGATGGTAAAGGTGTCCAAAAAGAATTGGATCAGGTAGCTAGTCGATTGAAAGAGATCCGTACTGAAGAAGATATTATCAATTACGTTTCTCAATACACTAACAGTCCTGGCAGTGAGGCTGTACGCCTTGGAGCTTCGATTACTGACCTAACAGATGTGTTGGCCAAAGAAACTCTTTATCGTCACTTAGTTGAGGTTGAAGGCGCATCTCATGAAGCTGCACGAATAAAAGTACTAGATTCGTTCCCAGACTATAAAGAAAATATGCCTTTAGCTATAAAACAACTAAGTGATTCCGGTATCATAATGTTTCCATCATTCTGGTTAAGAATTCAGAAAGTAATTTACCGGATGATTCGTGATAAGCCAGTTAACCTGGCTGCGGAATTAATGCTTGAAGAAGCATTTGGTAATAATATTAACACCATTCTAGATGCTAATATTGTTAACAAATCAAATTCATTTGGTGGACTATTTCATACGCCAATAGAACCAATTGGTTTAGGAAGTATATTACCAACGCATTTGTTTTAATAAGTTAGGGGAGTAAACACTTACTCCCCTATTATTATTCAGGCCAATCCTCGCCACTAAAAATTGTAGCTCTATTAAAAAAAGTGTAGGCAATTCCAAACACTATTCCTAAGACAACAAGAATTAATAGTAAGTATGCAGTATAGAACGACGCAATTAAAACTCCACCAGCAATGATGGAGACAATAATCGCTTTAAACATCGATTCCATACTGACCTGTTACTCTTCAGACTTGCCGAAACGCTTTTTGCTACCAAAAGCAGGAGCTTTTTCAGACTTACCGCCTGCAGTATCGGCAGAGTCTCCAGCAGTACCATCAGGACGTTTAGCTGCAATCCACGCAGTAACTTGCTCTTCAGTAACACCATCTTTATACGTAATATTATTCACGTATTTCTGATCAGCAGCAAATCCTGCACCAGCTTCAGATTCATTAACGATTTCTTCTGCAGTAGCATTATCTTCAGCACGGTAGAAACCTTTAATAATTTTCTTTTCCTGGATGTTACCGTTATAAGCACTGTATTCCATTTGAACACGCATTAGTACAGAGATGTCTGCTAAGTCTTCTAACACAGCACAATCTTTCATCTTTTCTTTTTTACCGATAGGTAATTCAGCTTCAATGGGATCTGCTACGTCATCTAAATTAGCAATAATCAATAGTTGATTAAATACTTTTGCACCAATTTTGTTAGGTGTACCGTCGTTATTAGTTACACGAAGATTACCGTAGATAACTTGCTTTTGCTTAGAGTGTTCAACATACATATCAACTGATGTAGAACCACCATTAGATACACTTACTAATGGAGCAATTATGTGCACAGGATAAATACCTGATTTATTAATATACGCACCACCAGATTGTTTAACATCTTCAGCTTTCTTACTTGTTTTTGCAAATGACATATTTTTATTCCTTACCCACTCAGTGAGTTGTTAGAAAGGGTGTCACCCCTATGGTTTAAAACGCAATAACTTGATTGTTATTACGAGATTTGATAGCTCATACAGTGACACGTAGTTGTCAAGCAACGGTCTGTTCCATAATGTATTGAGCGTTAATTAGATACTTCTACATCCTTCTTCTCGGACTGTCGGAGTGTACCGTTATTTATCGGATTTACCGCTTTACCGTTGTTCCCTCGTCACTGGGGTGTCGGGTAGAAGATACTTATAAATAGTTATTCACTGTGGCTATTGGATGCTCACTTTAGTAGATAAATTTCGCTACTTCTCCTGAGTCCAGCATTAACAGGCTGTGACACACTGAATCGTGAATAACGTTAAATAGATAGCTTATCGATCACTGAAGCGCATGCTCATGCGGATGCTGTATATGGCCAATCAAGCAACGTTTTTAAGACACTGTAACTACAAATAAAAATCAATAAGCGTTTAATTCGAGCTCAGTCTTTCCTGAGAGTATGTATTTCCTTTTTGTTGATTTTCTAATGGAGTTAAGTACTGTAAATTTTCAGGTACATGAAGACCACTAACTAATTCGCCTCTCAAAGGTATTTCATGGTCAACTTCCATTCCATCTGGGCAATCATCGTAAATATCTTTAATGAGTTTACGGTCTGCCCATATAGGCATTCTTTGTGACTTCCTTGCAGCATAATTACTACTGCGTTCACGATTACCTTTAGGATTATTTTTAGTATAGTCTTTCATCCGAGCAGAAATTTTTTCTTTATTTTCGATGTTATATTTTCGAGCGTACTCTGCTTCTTTAGCAACGTTATCAGGATTAGCTCTATACCGAGCTTTACCTTCAGCTATCTTTTTAGCATTTTTCTCTCTATATCTACGATTAATTTCTGATCTAGTCATAACTATCCTATAGAATTTGAACGGCACTATTCACCGAAGTCAGGGTCTGGAGTCCATGAACTATTATAGGGACCACTTCTCAGCTTTACTTTGTTTATTCATAAGCAATTCGATATGAGCTTGTAAATTAAAATCATCAATGTCTATGGTGTCAGGCAAAGCTTCTTTATCCATAGTTGTACGAGAACACATTTTAGAGTTTCTGCAATGCACAATACGTTTTTTACCTTTTAACTCAACAAATAAAGCTTCATCAACTTCTGAAAGCATTCCACCTTTTTTGCCATAACTGCCGCCAGCATTTACTAAGCTATAGCCTGAAACATCTTCACTATACATAGCATGTGAAACTACAACAACATTAAAGTTGGGAACCATATCACGTTCAATGAAATCCACAAATTTCTTAATTTCTGTATTCACTTTGCCATATGGAAATGCTTTAACTTGATCAAGTACATAACCTTCAATATCTAAAAATATTTTAGAACCTGAATCAATAGCAACTGTTTTAGGAAGCTCTTTAAACTTTTCTTCATAAGCACCAACTTTTTCTACAATTAAATCAATTAATGTATCTATACTGATAAAGTCAGGTACGTTTACATGTGGTTGTTCAAATGGATATTTTTTACCATCTCTGGCAATTACTAGTACGTCTGTTAAAGACTTAAGTAATGTTGTCTTACCAATATTAGGCAGACTACTAATCAACAATTTTACGTTGCTCATTGTTTATTCCTTAAATAGGTTGGATTACAGCTCTCGCTATTAATAAAAAAATACTCAAAAATATTCCTGCGACTAATGCAGTGATCATTCCTTGGAAAGTTCCAAAGAATAGAAACATTAGTCCAGCAGATACAGCAACATCAGTTTGCCAATGGTATTTGGCGAAGAATTCAAGATTTATCTTAGCCATTATTATACCAAAAGCTGCTGCTGTTAAGAAGCTAATTCCGATTATTTCAAGCATAGTATTAGTCCTTAAAAATACTTTTTCTCCCCGTCTTTACGAGCAGAAATAGCATCTTCTAATTTTTTAAAACGTCCAAGTGATATGGACTTTCGTTCAACAGTGATTGTCGCTCTCCACTGTTCTTGTTGTTTACACCAAGAAACTCCAGTAACACCAGATTTGTTATTAGAACTTAGTTGGCAATTACGTGATTGAGTTTCTTTAGAAGCCCACCGTAAATTGCCTGGTTCATAATTTCCAAGAGGATCAATACGATCAATAGTGTACGTAGGTTTAAGAGCATTATCTAAAGACATGATGTATTTATCATAGGCATGAAAATCAACAATCCATTCTTCCTTAATCTTTATTCCTTTGGCCCCATACCTAAAGTACTCTGGATCTGACTCCAAGTAGCAACGATGTCGCATGTGATTCCAGCGAATATAATTAGGTGATTTAGTAGCACCTGTATTTTTTAAACGGCCAAATCGAGTCTGTCTTGTTTGTTTCATAAATCACCACAATGTTGTTAAGTACTAATATTAACAACGTGTGGCATGAATTACAAGTTTAAACACGAAGTCTCGGATCATGCCAAATAATATGAGTTAATTCAGGATGCTTTTTAGTAGCTTTAATACTATCTACTGCAAGCTCTAATAAACCCTCAATGAAGTCAAAGTCTTCTTCAGTAATCATTTCTGTAAGTTCAGTAACTTCAGGTGGATATGATTTCAATGGTTTACCAGTTTTTTCACTGGTACCTCCATCGATATTACGATTCACATACACCAAACGAATACGAGTTACGTTGTAATCTAATCTACGGAGAATGTATGCGTACACAAGCAACTGGTACTTATAGTAAGCAGGTATTGCTCGAGGTTTAGTTTTAGAATTGTATGTCTTGTAATCTACAATCATACAATCTTCTTTCGTACCTTCCAGACGGTCAATTGTTCCACCAGCAAAATACTTATCTATCAACTCAATCATATGTTGAGTTTCAACTTCAAGAAATTCATGCTCGAGTACATAGTAATTAACTAAGCACTCAGCCATCATTGGGTATTGCATACGAACAATTGCAGGATCATAGTCATCATGAATATCAAGCATATCAATGTATTCATCAATAATATTTGTATCAACTACTTCACCTTGTGCAACCATCTCTGCACAGTAATGGACAATAGTCCCAATAACAGTAGATGTATTATGCGTAAAAGGATTTTTCTTCAGCACTTCACTCTGGTACCAGTTATGAGGTTCCTGAATAAATTTAGCAAATGAACTTGGACTGATTTTAAATACAGCATCATCAGGTACAGTTGCGGGTGTGTAAATTAATGGATTAGTCATGATATTTTTTCATCTCTTGTTTGCACACTTCACATGTGACTAATTTTTTTATCGAAATAATTTTTAAGTGGTAACTACCATTTCTACAAAGTGGTTCACTACGTGAGTACTTTGGGTGTTGATAATGTTGAACATCATCTTCATCTGGGTATCCCCTATAAGGCATTTAGCACCTCCTGAATATCATCAATTGAAGCATTGTTTTTAATACTAGTTAACTCAGCCCAATTCTTACCAATTTCACCAACACACTCGTTAGGCACAATTGTGTCCTCGAGGTAATCAGTATTCATGATTGGAACTAGTGTGTCATTCAACCACTTAATGGATTCAGCATCATCTTTAACGTAGATGTAAATTGAATCATAAATTGTTGAATGCGGTATTACAGCATCTGCCATACCTTGTTCACGCGCTTGATGATTTAACTCATTAACAGCAATCAAAGTAAGTATGCTCCAGAACTGACAAGTAGCATTATGTAATGTTCTTATCTGTCCAGCGGGATCACTAGTGTATAACCTGCAACCAAGACCCAAGTGAATGTACCCTTGTCGTTGTGCGGTTTTGAGTACGTAATTTTCTCTGTAGTCAGTAATACCAGGATATAAAATATTATGGTAGTTATCAAAAATTTCTTGAGTAATAACACCACCTTTGTCTGCATCAGGGTAACCCCCATACGCAAGCTTAAAAGTTGGAGCTTTAGATATGAATCGAATATGACCAAGTACATCATTACCGTCATCAACGGCTTTTTTAAACTCTTTAACATATGCAACATTATCAGTGTTCTCCCCAAGTTCTTTAGCAATATCATCTGGAAAGTAACCACAAGCATTCAATGAATGACCGTCAAGCCCTTCCAAGAAGATATTACACTTGTTGGTGTCACCAGTTAAATTAGCTATGCCACGGTCTTCTAATGCAGCGTAATCAATTGCGTAGATTAGATAACCTTCAGGAGCTTTAAAGCATTTCTTTAAAGGCTTAGCATAAATAGATCGTGTACTAGGCATATTAAGTAAATTAGGATTGTTACTCGTATTACGAAATGACTTAGCACCAAACAATTTAATGTTTCCATGCAACACACCGTCTACAGTAAACTTATCAAATGCTGTTAGAAAGTTACTACTTATAATGCTACTGAAAGAATAATCTATCATTGCATTAAGTACATTTAACAAATCACCTTCAGGTGACATCTTAGCTACGAGTTCAACTTGATCTCTTCCCCATGAAGCTTCACCAGTATCTTTACTATAAGCTAATGGTTCAACCTTAAGCATTTCGAAAAACTCTTTCATCTGCTTATTACTGCCCGGATTAAACGGATCTAGTTTCACAGGTTTCTCAGCTTTTTCGTAACGAGGACGATTCCATAATTCTAATTTGTATTCTGCTAGTGCTACCATTCCTGCTTGCACATCAGCATTATTGGTTAATCTACGTTTATCACAGATAGCACCAAGAAACGGGTCTTTAAGAAAAATGTTATATGTTTTTAAATCTTTTAATACCCACTTGTCACGAATATCTTTATTCTTATGAATTTTTTTCAAGTAAGTATTAACTATCCAAGTACGGTGTATAACATCTGAACTTTTAAAGGGTTTTAAATAGTAATCAAGTTCACGAACTGATTGAGTACACTTTTCCGCATAAGCTCTTTGAGCATATGGTAGTCGTTTAAGTTGAAATTGTTGTATAAGAGGATTGTCCTCTAATCGTTTTGCAACATCATCCAAAACTGTATGGACAGTATCACGTAATTTATTTACAGCATCTTTATCGATGTGCAATCCAGCATCCATCATCTGAATCATGTCAGGTATGAAATGCTTAACAAAATTGTTATAAAAGAAATCAGGTTCTTTCTTATCTAGATCCACAGTTGGATCAAAATCTTTAGGATGTGGTAATGGTAAAAATTCAATTGGACGCATCGGATTCCTCTACTACTACTCTAAATTTTCTTCTTGCTGACTCACCACGCTGACTTACAGCGTAGTCATTAAGTTCAGTCCAAAATTTAAGTCTTCTTTCTACTATTTCTTGAGTTGGCCATGATTCTAATACTTCAAATGGTGTATCTACAAGCTTAGAAGAGTAATGGCAACCGTTGTAACATCTACGTTGAGGATCAGTATTCACCTCATGCTTTATACTAGTCATAATCTTATACATTACATATCCTCCATAAAACCTTTGATGTCATACCAAAGTTTAAATGTTGCTGCACCATCAATAGAGCAGTAGATTAAAAACTTCGGATCTTTATTACTTTCAGGTTCGTACTCATTGTAGAGTGACCATGCAGGAGCATAATATGACCCCATCAGGTCTTTCAAACCAACCTTAGATTTCCATACGTCAACATGATTTGTTAAGCATTTAGCTAACAGTTGAGTGTCTTCGTAATTCTGTGGAAATTTACCGATACGGTGATACATAATTTTTAAATCAAATAATGCATTGTGTATTAGTAATAAACCTTTGTACTCTGCAATCCACTTCCAGATAAACATTTCTAATTGTGGGTTATCACATACAATTATTACACTCTCATTTTCAGACAACCCGAATATGAAATGTGTAACACTTACTAACGAAGGGAAACTCAACCCACTGTTGAAAGATACTTGCAGTGCAATACTCTTTTGGTCAACAGGTAGATTTTCACCTTTCAAATAATCTTTAGCTTCTTTACGATCAGCCTTAGAGTAAACACCCTTAGTTTCCGTATCGAAACTCATTATTTCACGCTTACTTAGTTCAGCGAGTATTTTGCCTACATGCCAACGATTACTATAAACTTTGAAATTTACATCAATCATATTTATTCTTCCAGGCGTGAGCTAGTTGAACTTCAAACTCTCTATCACTAGCAAGTTTTAATATAGTTATTGATTCTTCTACTTCTTGGTCAGTCCAGTCATCTCTACGAGCTAACCACAACAAACCAATAGTTTTACAACCATTTTCTGTTTGTTCTTCAGTCATCTGAAGTCTGTTCAACGTAGCTTTAAAGTACTCTGAACTTAATTCCTTGAATTGTTCATATGTCGTAGAATTTAAAGTTAAATCATGTGCTTTACTCATAGTTACTTACCTTCGTAAACCCAAAGCACAGCATTACACATTGCATGAACTGCACCGATAGTTTTATTTAATTTCTTCTTGATATTTTTGGTAGTAAATGTTCATATTCTTTTAAATAGTCTTTACAAAACTCAACCATATCTTCAATAGTTTGTCCCTTAGGGTGACGACTAGCGAACAACTGTAAATTTTCTATTCTATTATCGTCTTTAATACCGTTCATGTGATGAACTGTCTCTTCTGGGTATAAATCTCTACCTATATGTTTAGCCATTACTAAACGATGCTCAAGCACATCTTTTCCATTTATGCTTACATTTCTATATCCTTGTTTATTAATCCATCCAGTAGGTTCTGGTGGAGCGTCAGTATGCCCATATTTTATGAATCTTTTATGGTGTTTAGAGCAAAATCCATCATTATACGATTTATGTGTGTTACAACCGCTAACACTACACTTTACAGATTCAAACTCTCCTTTAAATTTAGCCCTACCGTAATGAGAATGACAGTAACCCTTTGCTGAATGCACTTTGTTACAGCCTTCTACTGTACAGAGCTTAGGAGCTTTCCAACGCTTAATTTTTTCAGTTGTTCCAGTACGCCTAAGTCTTGTTGCATGTGTTTGGCATAAACCTTTTGCTGCATGTTTTTTACCACAACCTTCAATGCTACATAATCTCATAATCTGTAATACCTTAGTTATAATGTGTGTGTATATTATACTACACTCACCATGAACTACAACTGTATAGACTACTATCTACTCGTTATGGTATTGCCATAATACTGCATTGCAGTATGCATGGGTAACCCCAACGGTTAAATCAGTGTCATGATCATGGTGTAAATGTACTGGGTTATTTAAAAATCCCTCAGGGAATAACCCCCAATCAATTTTTAATTTCATTATTGGTTTTGGTGGATCTACATCTAATTTATTATTACAATAAAAGCATCTACCGTTTTGTTTTTTAACATATTGTTCTCTGACTGCTCTACGAATAGCCATAGGAGTTTTGCTGTACTTAATAGGCAATTCATACTCTACCGTTTTTGATAAATCTACTTTAGCAAACATACATTACTCCAAAATTAGGTCCCCAAGGAGAGACTCGAACTCTCACGTTTATCTAGATTCAGCCATAGTACCAACTGCAGCGGGTACTATAATTCACACCTAAATTTATATGCCAGTAGTTATGTCCAGCAACTCAGCTTCACAGTAAACCCAACAACTTATGCGCCTAATCTAGTAGGGTGCGTCTACCTATTCCGCCACTCAGGGTTAAAACAAATAGTAGTGATCGAACAGTCGCTTAGAATCTAACCGGCACATCTTCGCTTAAGGCAACTTATCCACTACCTGGCCTTGACAGGTTACTGTGGAGAAGGTTCAAAGATACCCTTCCTACCTTTTCGTTGACCACTACGTAAAAATTTATTAACGGGGATTCTCACTTACACTGACAATCGTCAGCTTTCGCCATATGGGAGGAACACAGAACCCACATTCCGTGCTGAGAAACCCCTGTTGATAAACTCTTTAATTAGATGAGTGTGTCGCATACGCTTCGGACCTTGCATGTCGTAGATTTGCACTCGAGGAAATCAGCCTCTACAGCAACACACTCAATTTTAATTTGTGCGGGTTGAGGACTTACACCCCTCTAAGGACACCCGCTGCGACCTTACTCTTCCGACTCACCAGAGCCTATCGAGATCTATTACCAACGCTTGCCTTTCAAGTCGAAGCGATACTAAGCGAAGTTTGGTAACAAATTTTAACTGTCAGCTATATAAACACGTTTATACGAGTATGTATTTTCAGGAGGATCTCCTACTGGAACATCTCTGGTGTTTTTTAACTTACAATCAGCTATAGCTTTTTCTTCATTATAAAAAGCTCTTGTTATAAGAATATCATTTTTAGTTAATATGTATATAAGTTTCACGTTATAGTTCCTCTATTCCATTTAAACCTGTAAGTTCATTCCATTCTTTTTCACATGCAGGATTTAAACACTTAACATGGTCAGCATAGTCATTCCATATACCATGTTCAGATTCACAATAAGGACAATGATCACCCTCATTATCAATATATGCTTTAATTTGTTCATCAGTTAAAGCCATAACTACTCCAGTAATCCATCAAGTGAATTATCAAAAAATGTACCACTAATGTTATCATTCAAGTACTCAGTACTAAATATTGCATTGTGGTGAAACATTAAAGCAGCCTCTAAATATGTTGCAGCTTTTTTAGTACTACATTGGTATAAGATTTCTTTAACGCTAATAAGTAAATCATCAGATGTACCATGACTACCTTCATAGTTAACAAATTTAAGCTTAACTTTTTCTTTACGAACATAATTCTTACGAATTTTTAGTTGAGCTTTAGTAGGTTTTAATCTACGTATAGATTGAACAGTTTTCTTACCGATGTATTTTTGACCATTGGTGTACTCGATCATATAAACGAAATTAGTACAACCAGGTAAAAGATCATCATGGCAATGAACTTCTTTACCTTTAAACATCCACATGAAAATCCCTTATTCCATTTAACCATTCATAGTAGTAATCATTACAAAACCATGTATGGCCAGGGTCTAAGGCAAAAACTCTACGAGAATTGGAGTCACGACTGTAAGTAGCTCTTTCTGCTATTCTACTTTTAGTGCCTTTGTCGTAAAACTCTTCATACCCTATGTAGATTCCCGTTCCATGCTCCAGTTTGTAACGCTGTCCTATTACCATAGGTGAGAGAAAAGTACTCATTTAACTATCCTCTATAAGCTTTTTAGATTCTTGTACACAATTACTGCATATAGTTTTGTCTTCACCATTACTAAACAGAATAGCTACTTCAGTTTCATTGGCTCCACAAAAACTACATTCAGCAGACACATCAGATTCAACTTTAACAACTTTCATTAAAGTCTCCGCAAAGCTGGAGTAACTAAAGTACGTTCAAGACGATCATCAGACATAGGTTCAACATAGTAGCTATTTATTTCACTAGCTAAATTCTTAATGTACTCTTCAGTAGCACCAAGATCGATAGCAAGAGCTAAAGCACGGTAGATTTTAATAGAGCGTTCACCTTTATCAGCTTCAAACGCAAAGTTGAACGTCTCACGAGGATCTTCCAACTTCAAACTTTTATCTTTAGTAGGTAACTGTGCAGCAGGCTTAGGTTTATCTTTCATACGTAATGCAGCATTTTCAAGAATAAACTTAGTCTTAACAGTTTTACCACCCATTTGTGACAATATATTTCTATCAGCAAATGATAAAAATATCTGACTCTGAGGTAACACATCAATTACTAAACCTAATTCGTCAGCAAGTTCCTCAATGAAAACTTTCCACAAACGTTCATCGATATCGACTATTGAATCTAGTTCCAATATAACTCTGAATTTAAATTCATTGTCAGGATCACTGGTACGAACTACGTAATGATTATATTCATTAAGTAAATGATGCGCTTCTATGTCAGTTAACATGGATTTATCAATATCCAATATAACAAACTTAGTACCACCGTATAAATTTTCTTTTTTACGTTCACCATCAGTAAACGCAAATGAGCAGTAGCACGCATTTTCTTTTAACAGTAACTCGAGTTCTTCAAAATTAGTTTCATAGAACTCGTACCCACTGCTAGAATTTCGTGCCATATACTCTTTTATTTCAGCACCAGTTTCAGCTGAGTTCATCTGGAATATCTTATACGACACACCAACTACATCTGTCTGCACTAACTCACGATACTGAATACCACCTTCGCTCATTGTGTAAGATCCATTTTCATCATAGCTATTAGCCAGGGTGATCATTTCCTCTACTTTACTGCGAGATGCTCCAGTGCCGGTTATGTAAGATAACTTACGTAATTCATGCAAAGATAAGAAAAATTCCCCTTCCTCTGCTTTATAACGACACATGTCAGACAGTTGTTCATAGGGCTCTTTTACAAGTTCCTTTTCGAACTCTGTCATATCCGGTGATAAGAACTCAACAGTATTAATTGCATAAGCAAATATTTCTTCTGTGACTTCAGTTTCATTTTCCAAAATTGCATAAGTACCAGCCAGCTTTAATGCTAACCATTGCTTATGTTTACGACTCAGCTTAGAAATTGGATATTTACCTGATTGTTCGTCAGATACAATTGAATTGTACTCTAAGTACACATCAAACAGCTTTTGAGCTTCGTCAGCTACCGATAACGGTGTTCGAGTAGTATCTTCAACTAAGTCAGCTGTTAATGCATTAAGCTTCACCTGTGCACTCAGTACACGTTTACGTTCAGCTTCTTTTTTAGTATAAAGTTCATCAATAGTTTTAATATCTAACTTTTGAGGAGCTTCAGGTGTAAAAGTAAATATACTTCTACGAGCCAATTGGGTATTAAATACCAATCGGAATTTATTCTTAATTTCGTTGTTATAAAGTATTGCTTCTTGCGAACCGAAGAACAACGCATTAACCGGTAGATTCTTAACTGCACCAGTTTGGTTCTCCGTAGATTTAACAATCTTTGGAGGAATGTTACCTAAGTCATAGGCCACTGCGATAATTTTGATAATATCTACAATAGCACCATTAGTTTGTAGTTCAGATCCTATCTCTGAGCTTAATATAGAGCCAGCACCCATAGGGTTCTGCGCTATATCAGCAAAGTGATGCATCAAACCTTCAACAGTACCCAAACCAGCTTGTAGTGGTTTAGGGGCTACATAGTGTTTCTGCCAATCATGCTCAGTATCACCCTCAAGTATTGCAAGCTTTACAGCTTTCTCCCGGGCATACTCCTTACGCTGATCCTCGAGGTGCTCATAGCCTGTAGCGAGTGACTTGCGTAAAGTGTTCAACGATTTATCTTTAGAAGTACCAGAGGCACTCAGAGCGAATACAATGGCATTAGTTGGAACTAAAGTACCATCATGTAACTGAATTGGCTTACGTAGATGAGATGAAAATGTAATTAACTCAGCTAGCGTAATTGCCAATTTCAACTTAAAAGGAACTTCACCTGAAATAGTATTGATACCGTTTTCAATAATATCTGGGTATGGACCCAGATCTATAGTCCTTTTATCAATGTAGTCCTTTAAAAGTTTTTTCGTACTCATTATACACCTACACTTTTAGACACAGATTCGAAGAATTCAACTTCGTCAAATCGTTCACCAATATTCATTGTTCCATCTAACTCTAATGCTTGACCATAGCCAGATGCTAAGTTTTTACCATACTCTTCTTCAATTATTGCAAAAAAGAATTTACGTAAAAGACGATCATTAACTACGCTTGACATAGAACTAACTGATTTAGGAGTTTTATGTGAAAATAGTGGAATAGACGCAAAGAAATTACTACGCTCTCTACCACTACAAATATTAGAAATTGGCAATATCAACATGATTTTAATAAAAATATGCTGACGTTCAAGTTCTTCAATAGTAGCTAGTAGTTTAGCTACATTAGCACGTACTGTGTCATTACCAACATGAGAGTTATAACTAACACTAATGTATAATTCATAAAAGAAATCAATGTACTGATGTGATGGTGACATTACGCAATCAGGTTCACCGTTTGCATACTTGCCAACATCAAAATCAACTTTAGTACCATCATTGGTATAACGAAAATTTTCATACACTTCTTCAGTGATTAATCCACGTTTATGTAAATTAGAACGTACTAAATTACGAATAGACTCTTGTTCAGCTTCAGGAAAGTCAGTTTCACCTTTCAATAACATGTCTAATGCTTTTTTATAAGACACACCACAGTTGTCACTTTGTTTTTGTGTCAATTTTGATACTTCATGACGGAAGTGATCTAAGTTACGAAACATCATAAAGTCTCGAGGACCAATAGATTCACCCCATACTTTAGGGAATAAATCTGGAAATGGTAGATCTAAGTTAAAGTCGTTAATACTCATTGTCTGCTCTCCTTAAAAAAAGGGCTATGAATTTGTTCTACTATTTTGATTTACTTTAAGTAGATCAATCAAGTCATCTATATTAGTGCATTCTGCTTGATCAGTATGTTTAGGCATACTAGCAATAGTTTCTAAATACTTATCGTGTATTAATTCACTATTGCCAGTTAACCTATATACATAATCATCAAGTAGATTTAAGTCTTTTCTTTTTTGGTAACGCATTGTGTCACGCATAGAAATTACTTTAGAAGAGTTCATGTTTTTCATAACATCACGTAACGCAGTAATACGTAGAAATACGTCGTTATCTACTAAAGATTTTTCTAAGTTTTCATCACGATCTACATTGATTTCATCGAATCTGTCTAAAGTAGCAGCATCCAATTTACTACGTCCAACATAATGTTCATGTTGATCCTGGGGATTTGACGTAGCCATTAAACGGAAATCTTTGTGAAGTTCAATTATACCATCAGGGAATGAAATATATCCATTCTCAATAGTGTTAAGTGCCAATAATACATTTGCATCACCAGCATCTATTTCATCTAATAAAAATATACCACCATTCTCTGCAACATTTCTTAATTGAGAGGGTATATACGTTCCATTTACACTTAAAAACCCTAATAGGTGTGAAAGTGTTGTTTGACGAGTCATTGAAATGCTGTAAAAATTAATTTCAAGGTGTTCTGAAACTTGTTTAGCTAATGTAGTTTTACCACTACCTTTTTCACCTGTCAAAAGAACAGGTATACCGGCATCTACGAGTGTAGAAGTTTCTTTAAACTTATGATGTAACATTATGGTTCACCTTCACTACCAGCACTATCCCAAGGTGGTGCAGCTCTAGAAGTATCATATGTATGAGCCTTTGGTTTTTTAGCGGCAGCAAAATTTGCTTCTTCTCTAGAAAGCAGTATTGCCCTAATTGGTTTTGGTTTAGTAGTACTTATAACTGTGTAAAAATGTATGTAGGCAGCTAATTGTTCTCTAGTCTTAAAATTCCTAGATTCACCACTATCAGAGAATAGTTCACCAGGTGAAAAATCATTTTCTGCTGCTTCTGCTTTACCATTAAATAAATTTTCTAATGGCAATTCTGTGTATTCAGCAAGTTTTCCGCTTAAATGCATAACAAGTAAAAAAGACATAACATCTTCAATATCATATTCTCTTAATTGCTCTGGTATAGAGTTAGGTGTAACACCACGAACAAGTTTACGTACAGCTTGAATTTTCTTATAACTACTTTCTAGTATTCTGTAATCTGGATACGTTGTAAGTAATTCTGAGTACATTTTGTGTACTTCCATTTCTGGCAATGCATTAGCTGCTTTACGTATTTCAGTAATGCCTTTTTCTAGCACTAGGTATAAAATTGATGGTACTAATAAGTTATTAATACCTTTACTTCTAGACAGTAATGTTTGGAATATATGTATAGGTGGAGATTTCTCCACTACAAAAGGTAAAAATTTCATAATAATTGTCTCTCCACAACAGAAATAAAAAAGCCCCACAACTATGTAGGGCTTTTTTAAACTAACAAAAACATCTAGGTTTAGATGTATGAGAACTTTGTACCAGGTGCAACGTTAGCAAAGAAACCATTAGTAGCAATAAGCTCTTCAATTTTCTTATTTAACACAGTACCAGGATTCTGTTCTGAGTACTCAATAGCTTGAGCTTTGATACTTGCAACTACGTCACGAAGTACTTCTACTTTACCTTCAGCTTCCAGCATATTAAAAGGCATATTGCCATTAGTTGTGTTTACACGAGGTACAGCAATTTCAGCATCAGTATTGCCATAAGCATCACGAGCAGTAGCTACAGTTTCAGCAACAGATTCTAGTTTTGCATCGGCTGATAAATCTTTATCAGTTAGAGTTTTAGTAATAGACATTTATTTGTCTCCAATATTGGTATCCACAAGTTATAAAGCAGTGTGGAAAATCCGCTTATTTAGGTAACATTCTAGCGTTATGCAAATGCATACCTGCTCTTGAGCAGGCAACATAATAACACCTATACGCTACTAAATCTTCTTCAGACTGAATACCACCGTTTTCTCGTATGCTTGTGATCTTAGTATTAAGATCATCTGCTAACTCAACAGTTTCGAATTCAAGCCCTTTTGAGGTAAATACAGTAGCTATCGTGTAACTTTGATCAACTTTAGCTGACTTAGCTCGTTTAAACACGTCGAACAGATTAATATTTTGACTACGAAAAGCAAGTAGTAACCTAATAGCATTTTGTATTTCGGTATCTTCAACATGTTCAAGTAAATAATGGAAAAATCCTTTATTTTCTTTACTGCTTGGTTGATCTTGGTAGTAATTATACTCTTTAAGTAAGTACTTGTATTTCTTTTGATAAGGTTCTTTACCACTACTAGCAGCCATAAGTGCAAGAGGACATGCAAATATATCAGCAGGTGTACGTAGTAGTTTAAAGCCTTTACCAGCGTTTAATCGATTATTTATTTCATGAATAATTAAAGCATTAGTCATTGTACAGTATAAGAATTTACCATTCATTACTGGTTCATCAGTACCTACGAATTTAAATTCTTCCGTAACTTCTTTTTGCATGAATCGTTCTATACGACTAGCAATATCCGTACTACATCGAAATGACTGAGTTAAACTAAGTGTTGGTTCATCTTTTAATTCTTCAAATCCATCTACTAAGTTTAAAAATTGGTATATGGCTTGATGTGTTTCACCAAGTCCTAGTTTCTTTGGAGCATCAATTAATTTGAATATCTCCAAAACTACTGCAGTTGTATCATTTATCTCATCTAGTATGACAACATCATAACTACAGTCGATAGACTTTTCTACTAACATTAAGTGAAAATACTTAAGTAAGAAATTAAATGTAGGACTTATTTCTCCAGCAACCATTTTATCAATGTACTTAGTACAAAGACGTATTAATTGTTTTTTAGTTGCTGCTGACTCTCCTTTAAAAAAGTCTTCTAAAAATTCATCCATATCAGTAGAAGCAGATACGTAAAACATATCAATTGCTTTAATCACTAAAGCTTTTTTCCCGTATGTAATATTCTCAGTAATACATGTATAAGTTAAATCTCCAATATCTTGAGTTGGTTTAACATAGCTATACGCTAATGCATGCATTGTTTTACATGTAATGTTTGTACCTTTAAATCTTTCTATGCCTTCTGTAACAATCGCTTTGTTAAAAGCAGTATATAAACCTTTTTTAGGGTTTAGCATTCTAGCTACTTGTTCAGCTAAAAATGACTTACCTGTACCAGCTCCAGCAGATACCATCAGTATTCCGTCTAAGTGCTCAATATGATCTCTTACATCATGTTGTTCTGGTGTGTACTTAATCATAGTAATTCCTAGTTAAATTTAGTGTCCCATACGACCAGAGCAGGGACTTCGCTCATGAGAACTCTATGCAAGTAGAGGGGTCAGGCAAAATCTTATGATGCTTTACCTTCAAGAATCACAGCATGTCCATGGACTTTTCCATCCTTATGGACTTTCCTGTAAATCTTAGTTGCTCTAAAATTAACAGGTGCACCATCAAGCTCAGCCATGTCATTTATAACAAGTTGAGTTTCATGGTCTATATAAATAATTTCTATTTCACCACCCACCAGTTCTTCTAATTGACCAACTGCAGGTTTGTGTAATCTGAATAAATTAGTACGTTGATCTGTCATAACTTAGGCCACTCAGCTTTACGTTTTTCAAATTCTGCCGTAGCTTCTTCAATAGCTTTATCAGCCTGAAGTAGTACGGCAGTTACTTTTTGAAAGTATATATGATCTATATTTAAATGATCATGTATGTATAGTAAATTAAAATCATCTAAAGTTTGTCGAACTTCATTACTGACAAAATCTATATTACTAGGCATAAGTAGTCCTTATTGTCGTGTCGCTGAATTGCCATCTGTATGTACTAACGTTTGTTATAGCTACTTCAAACACCAAAACCGTGTCAATACACCATGTCAGTACTTTCCTTCTTTAGGTAGATAAACCTGTTCATAGCCAGAGGTAGAACGATCTAAATCAAAATTATTTTCTATAAAATTAATAACTTGTTCAGGTCTAATGTTTTTATTAAATACTATATTAGGACCATGGTTATCTAGCATTACTGCAAATATACCAGGTCGTACTTCTGTTAAGCCATTAGCTGTGTTTTCACCACATTCATGACTACCACATTCATATTCAAACTGAGACATAACTGTTATATCATCGGGATGTTTTTCTTTAAGTGGGCAATGAAAATGAACAATACAATCTGTTTCAGAAAATCCTTTAAATATAATTCTTTGGCTTTGACCACCAACAGATGGTTTAGCTCCCATTGCAATTACATTGTCTGGGCCATCAGTCGTAACATTAACCATTCCATTAGATGTAATGTCATTAAAGTTAGTTTTACGAATTGATGTTAAAAATTCAGTATCACTAAGTTTAGTAGCAAAGTGCCCAGTAGTTACACCATTAAATACTTTATAAGCATTTTTATTAATGCACCATTCAACTACGTGACGTAAAGACCTTGGTATTACAGCAGAATCCCAGCTTACAGGATTTCCAGCTATCACAGTAGATCTAGTAAACGATAAATGTGATCGATGCCATGCTATATCAACAAGACGTTTTAGAGCTTGAGCTCTATCTTTGTGATAATGGTAGGCACCTTCTTCAGGAGTAACAATCATGTTACTTCGAGTAGCGGTATCATTAACTAATACTGCATTAAGTGAACTGGTCTTAAGTAAATTAAGTCCACGTTCAAACATGGTAGCCTGATCAGCATCACATGTAGTTTTAAAACCTACTACAAAAATATCTTTACGTTCCTTACGAAACATACCAATTAATTTTTCAGCAGGTCGTATTCTCATAAACTGATCACCGAATGATGTCAGTAAACGTTCTGCATATTTGCTTGAAGCTACTGGATCTTCACCGCCATTAACTGCAACTTCACCTGTGTAATCACATAGTGCCATGTTCATAAATACTATTTTTACAGAAGTATCATTTATAATATGATTAATTTTTTCTTTGACATCATCATTTGTAACAATGTCACTTTCAGAACATGCCATTTTCGTTAGTATTCTTTGAATATCGAATTTATTAAATCTATTATCTGAATTAATAATATGATAAATATCTCTAGCAGTTTGTCCAAATGCTGGAGTAGCTAAAGCCAAATGATTTCTTACATGGGAAAAGGTTCCTCCACCCATGATGACTACTTTTTTGTTTGCCATAACTCTTCTCCAAGATTTATAATTTTTTAGTTTGTTTTAAAATACTAGCTACTGTCCCTTCAGATACACCAGTTGTTTTTGCAACTTGTGCTTGAGATTGTCCAATTTCATGATAAAAGAAATGAATATTTTGTATTAATTCATCTCGAGTACTATATTTACCAGTAGTAGGTTTTTTATTGCTCATTTTTATTCTTGCGTAGGTACTCATTTAAGTTAAATTCAACAGTTGGATCACCATCTGTTAAGACGTAAAATTGAAAAATATCTGACCATTCAATAATGCCAGATTCTTCTAATTCTAGTAAAAAATTTTTTAGTTTACTCATAAGCTACTCTTTAAAAGTCATTTGTACAGTAGGAACATTTTTCCACCACCATAGAGATATTTTTTCAAGTTTTCGTTTTTCAAAAAAACATAAATCTACAGAAGTACCATTAACTCTCAAACATATTACAGAACAGTCACCAAGAACAAATGAGTTATTTCCTGCATGTTCTACTATATATGTATCGTTACCAAATCCATTAAATTGACTATTACCTAAAGGGTTATATTTTTCAGGATTATTAGTAATATGAGCTACTGCTTCATCAACTAAAATACTCATAATTTAATCCTGTCTTATTAGAAATGCTAATTCATCCCAACTTTTATATAAGCCAGCTAAATCAGAATTGTTATAAATTGTAAAATCAATGAGTGATTCATCTAAAGAATTTTCACTAACATGTGATCCAACATCACGACATTGGTCTTTTGCTCTATCTATGTAGATAACCTTACCACCAAGTTGGTGAATAAGTTCAGCTTCATTTGAAAAACGAATATCAGTCATGATAGTAATTGGTGCGAATTTGTGAATAGCTCTTTTTTCAATTCTTTCCCTGGCCAGTATTCGCCACATGTCTTTATTGATTAATTCTCGTCCCCACTCAGTTGCAAGTGTTTGCATCATAGTTCTTATACTGACAGATAAACTGTCGTGTACTTTACCTGAATCTTTTAAACTCTCTAACTCAGAAATTGTTATATCTAACATAGCTGCTAAACCAGCTTTCATTGGATAAGCGAATGAATCTTGTAGATACGTACTAACGTCAGTACCTACTATGTAATCTGCTAATGCATTTTTACCACTGCCAGCTTTACCGGCCAATCCAATTAATTTAGTCATGTTGTTCTCACAATTTTATTGCAGTAATTAAATCCTGCTTTAAAACTTAACCATAAATCATTAACTTCATTATCTAGATAATCATCGCTATTAACCTTATTGATGAAAAGATCTGAGTTCCATATAAATTTTTCTGAATACCATTTTTCAAAAGCTTCATTCATAATTTTTCCTAATAGTTATAGTCACCAGAACAAACTAGTGTTCTGTACTCAAGATCAACAAGCCACTGTATGTGGTCTTTATAAGGCTTAGGTACATGTTCAAGATGATCATACATATTGAATAAAGCAATAGCTATATCTTCTGAAGCAATCGGCTTATATTCACCTGGTACTACACTTGTTGTAGATGGTTCAATTTTCATTGTTACCTCACATGCACTATAAATACACAGCTATACGTACTTTCAATGTCTACGATAATACGTTCCACATCTTTCCAGATAAGACCACCTAAACCACATCCTATTTTAGGTATATTTATTAGGTTAGACATTTCAGCTAATTGAATTAAACATTTACGCAAAGCTACAATATCTGCATAAATTTTATTGTCTCTTCCATAATGCTCTTGAGTATGGCAGTTAGCTACTGTAACAAAAGCAGATACTGCAACTAGCTGCACATCCCCTAAAGAATGTGAATTTAGATTTAAATACTCTTCCCTTACTTCTGGGTAAACAGAATACAAAGCTCTAGCTACACCAGATCCCATTACATGCTGGCAATTAACACCATGAGCAATAAGTCCGTAGGCAACATCAGTTATGTCTGAGTTCTCTTTTAAGATCATTACAACCCCTTAAGGACAGTAGCTCTGATTTCTTCAAGTGAAGTTTCTTTTATAATATTACCGTTATAGAACACAGTTTCTAACAAACCACTTTCTTCTTGTTCACGAGTTTGGTTATCAAACATAGTAATGACACCATCTATTTCTTCAATACGTAATAAGCCTTTAGCAGACTTTTTACCTGGGTCAGTTTTAGGATCTTTAAATACTGCAGTATCCACACCATCTTTAATAATATGAGTAGCTTTAACAGCTGAACCATGAGTATCACGAGTTACATATTGATACGTATAACTGCCAACACCTAATACAACTGAAGGTACAAAACCTTTTTCCATTAAGCGTTCATAAATTTCTTTCTGACGATCCAACGTAATTGCATCACCGTAGATAGCACCAATATGAGAATCAAGTAGTTTGTAACCTTCTTTTGTTACAGTACCACCGAAGGTATCCCATAGGCATTCTATTAAACCTTTACCTTCTGGGCATAAGGATTCACGATCTGTAGTGAAACGTTCAGATTTCCAGCCACAAAGTATTTCTACTGGGTCACCTGAGTCAGGACGAATAACTACTGTCCCATCACGGGCCATAATATCTTCTTTAAGTAGTGGCAAAGTAACTGTCACTAGATTCCAGAAGTCCCATGTATCAGATACCAAGCTTAATACACCAGAAGGTGTAATCTTATTCATAAGATGACGGAAGAAAACTTCTTCACCTTCATCCATCCACTGACAAGTTACACCGTGCTCTGTTGCATCTACGGTAACACCAACAACTTCAGTATCAACATTAGCGTTGTAATACTTTTCTGCAAATAAGATAGCAGGGATAGTGTCAGTACCGATTAAACCACTAGCTAAGTGACCGAAACCAGACATAGCTCCAGCCTGCTTACCAAATGTTCCGCGCATACTAAAGTCATGAGCCATCATTCTAATTAAAAACTCTGGTAACCCAGTAGCTTTAGCCATTTCGATGACATTTTTGTAATAAGCTCGAGCAGTAGTAGCTGATGTACTGATTGGCCATACTTCTGTACTAGTTACAGTTTCGATAGCACCAGGTAACCATTCAAAATCTTCATGTGTGCTTGCAATAGTGAAACTAGCTACACCATAAGGAACTAATGTACCTTCAGGTAGTGCTTTAATTTTAAGTGGTAAATACCCAAGATCATGTAAAGCTTCAAGATGTTCAACATCAACTTCTTTGCCCAACATAGCAGACAAAATTCGTTTATGATTATGTACAGCTTCATCTTTTGGGTTGAAGAAAAATTCTCTATTCCACTCATCAACTAAATGATCTTTAATAAAGTACTGTAACCCAACTAACAATACACCTTGTGAATCTGGAACATTGGAATGTTTACTAGATCGGTTAGTAAAGTTAAGGTAAGTAGAACTCACTGCAGGATGACCTGCTTTACGGTGATATTCTTTGTATCCATCTTTTTGCATTGTTGCAGACATATTAGTACCATTTAATTGTATGAAGATTTTTATGAGTCTGACCATGTAAAACTGTGTCAGTCGTATAAATATTAGATAAGCCACTGTCAAATAGACATTGCACACCTTTGGAAAATATTCCATGTGATACGTACAAATCTATTTTTGCAGGATTACCTTTCCAGAGTTCTTTAATAAGCCCTATAAAAGTTCCACCACCATCACAGATGTCATCAACAATAAGCAAATGCTTACCTTCAACATCACCTTCATATGAAAATCCAGACAGGTTTCCTGACTTTGGATCACGTATTTTTAAGCCTTGTATAGTGTCAATTATTTCAAGTGCTTCAGCAGCTTCATTAACTTTACCGGTAGCACCTTTGTCAGGAGCAACTAGCGTAATTTCACGTTTACCGCCATGCTTTGGAAAGTAATCCATCATCCACGGTATTCTTACCAGCATATCTTGCTGTGTATTTATAAATGTTCTAGCATTAAATTTAGAAGATGAAATTTTACTGTGAGGATCTAGTACATTTATCTTATCTATGGATAGACTGTTTATTAATTTACTGAACACTTCAGAGCTGAATGCTTCACCTGGATTACAAATTCTGTCTTGTCTTCCATAAGGTATATATCCAAGGTTCAATATTATTGGACAAAACAATTCTGTATTAGATAAAGCATTGTCTAATAGTATTAATGCCATAACTCCAGTTGAATCAGCAATTCTACAATCAATACTTAGCTTTTTAACTTTGCGTAAATCTTCTGCCATAAATTCTTCAGGTAAACATACATTTATTTCACCACCAGGAAACTGACCAATTGAAATATGCAGTGTTTTTTCTTCAAAAGGTGGAAGTACATAGGTAATTGATAAAGTGTTATTCATATTCCCTTCTTAGGTTTGAGGCTGTTGATAATATTTTCCATAAATCTTCTGCTTTAATCATTAAATCAGTATGCTCAATACCAGCCGCTTCTGCATCTTCCATACATAGATAACACTCACACTCAGTATCGTGTGTTATTGGCTTATCGTTAATAGTGCTTGTATCTGGTTTAGTCATTAGGTTTCTCCGGTAGTGGCATCCAGTGAGTAACGTCTGTGTCTCTATAGCCGTTATCCGCTATAAATCTGCCTCCTTTCCTATCACCATTCCATACAGCCATAGAGACTATATAATTATCATCTGCATCAGTAGTCCACGTTAAGACATATTGATGTAATTCAGGCAATCTATCTTTAATACTTATCCAGTCACTCATTAGGTTTCTCCGTTGTACTCTTAACTTTTACTTCACCAAAATGAACACGGAATAGCTTTACTTTGCTTACTCGCATCTCCATCTCCACTTTAGTTGTTTATATGTTTATAGGGGTGTTAAATATCTAATACTTTACTAATTCGCTCTATTGATATATCAGCTGAGGCTTTCAATTCATGCTTATATATTTCGCAGTCAGTACGGCCTAACACCTCAACCCATATCGCAAAGGCTTTAGCTTCTTCTAGTGCGTTTGTAAGCTCGACTAATTTTTTATAAACAACGTCAGCATGAACAACTTCACCTTCCAGCCTATCTTGCGCTGTAATTACAGTGTGATTCTCTATCCATTTTTCTAATTCTTCACTCATCTATTTATCCTCATACTGTTTGCGAAGGGTGGCTATTAACTCAGTTAAACTTATTGCTGTTTTATCCAGAGCACGCCATTTACTTTCAAACTCATCCAGCACC
>Ga0316205_10000631_pt1 | contig 59438 bp, 53 predicted proteins | sample 3monthpyrite_MG_FD_204941 | JGI IMG/M metagenome (GOLD analysis project Ga0316205, IMG submission 204941) | Microbial mat bacterial communities from mineral coupon in-situ incubated in ocean water Damariscotta River, Maine, United States -... | ecosystem: Environmental > Aquatic > Marine >...
TTGTGAGCACAGTAGGATTGGATGAAGCTATGATAAGACGATATGTAAAATATCAAGAACATCATGATTCGAAATGAGTGTTATGACCCTTTGGGTCTAATCTGAAAACCAAAGCCACCGTTTTTAAAGGTGGTTCTTTACTTGAAATTGGTTTTGGGTATAGAACTGATTGGAGAATTTTGAAGGAATATTACCATAATGAGGTTACTATCAAAGAGGTTTTTGAAAACTATTTTAAGATTATTTCAATTGACAATTATTAAGAGTTTGAAGATGGTGATACCTTTTTGTTTATTTGGAAAGAAAAAGTAGCATCCTATAATTTGGAAACAAATACTAAAATAATAAGCGTATTTTAATTTTTTATATCCTGTTAATAAATCTCAAATTTTATATTGTATAACAATATTTGTTGCATTATCTTTGTACAAGATTTATAAAGACACACCATTATGTTTGATTTTGATCAGTATTTAGGATTTTTAGCTTTTTTAGCAATACTTACCATGGGATTTTGGTTAATGATGTTTTTAATGATGTTTGTAGTGCCATATTGGATGATGGGATCGATGATGGAAAGATTTAAGGAAAATAGGGCAGAGAGAAAAGCAAAACGCGAAGCATTGACACAATAACTGTGTTTATAAAATACAAAAAAAGGAAGCTATTTAGCTTCCTTTTTTTGTGTCAATATATATGAATATACTATGGTTTTCCTGAGAATTCAATCATTTCTTCATCACCTCCAAAATCTTCACGACTTCTTTGGCGCTTTTTCTTTTGGTTAAACCTGTAGGTGAACGATAGGTTGATACTACGTTGTCTCCATTGAAATTCGCTATAACTATTAAAAGTATTTGTATATGTATCTGTTCTTCGTTTTCGTGAGTTTAATATATCATTCACGTTAACAGATATTGAGGCTTTGTCCTTAAATAAATCTTTGCTAAATGCCATATTGCTACCAAACATGCCTTTACTTTTAGATTGAGCGGTTTCACTTGGGCCTCTGTAATCTAAAGTAGTTTGCCATTCAATATTCCCAGGGAGGGTGTATTTATTGCTAAATCTTGTTCTCCAGCTAACGTTATCATTGTCAAAGTTATCACCATTGTAGTCACCTTCCGTAATTGTTTTAAAGAAATTAAAATCTATATTCATTCTCCATTTTTTATTTGGACTGTAGGTAACATTAAATTCGTACCCAAAACGAGAATTTGTTGATAAATTCACAGGTCTTCTTCTAATAATAGGAACAAGGTTGTACTGCATTTGTAAATCCTCTAAATTCGAATCATCACCACTTATAGTTTGTGCAAGTTCAAAACTATAAAAATCACCAGTATCTTCAGATATAAACTCAAATACATCTGTAGCATATGCATAATATAAAGAAGTGCTTAATGTGACCTTGCCAAAACGATTTAAATAACCTAAATCATATGTGCCAGAGTAACTTGGGTCTAAATCAGGATTTCCAGTAAAAATACTAGTAACACTAGATCTTGATGGAAAAGGATTGATAAATCGAGAACGTGGTCTACGTAATCGTCTGCTATAACCTAATGTAATATTTTCTTTTTCACTCAACTCGTAGTTTAGGTTTACCGTCGGGAAAAGACCTGTGTAATTTTTCTTTATAAAATCTCCACTTGTAGGCTGGTCAATTGTTAATTGTGTATTCTCTAAACGTAAGCCAAATAAAAAAGAGAATTTATTGAGTTTGGTTCCATATTGTGAATAAGCAGCGTTGAGATACTCTCTATAGTTTAATATGTTGGACAAATTAGTATCAAGTTCAAAATCATTGGTACCATCATTTAAAAGGCTTACTCTATAATCTATTGTTTGATCACTAAAATTACCACGATATCCAGCTTCAAATTGTGTGTTTTCACCAATGGGAAGTACATAGTCGGCTTGTAATAATATTCGATCTTGACTTTCGAGGGTCTTTACATTTTCTGATACTATATCATCAACAATGACATCAGATTCTTCATTTTCATTACTATCTTCATATTGAAATTCTAAATTGAGATTATGCCCACTTTCTTCAAAGTTTTTTGTAAAATTTACAGAATACTGAACCGTTTTGTCATCTTCTAGTTCAGGATCAATACGACTACTTTTACTAGTTAGTACTCTATTTAAATCATATTGAAATAGTTGGTTATTGGTATTACTTTCATTGTTGCTATCCCTATATACAACAGAAGTTGTTAATGAAGCAGAGTCGTTAATGTACCATTCAACACCAAAGTTTGTGTTTAAGCCTTTTCTTATTCTTTCTGTATCTCTAAATTCATCCAAGAAATTTCCAGTTTGTAAATATTCACTCAATGAAATGGAGTTGCCAGGAGAATTGCTATATCTGTATCCAGAATTGTTAAATATGTTTAAATCACCGGTTCTATAATTAACATTTCCAGTAGCTCCATACGAATCTGGGTAACCAATATTAGTAGTAACAGAGCCATTTAGGCCTTGTAACTTGCTTCTTCTTAAAATGATATTTAAAATTCCAGCAGTTCCTTCAGCGTCATATCTTGCTGAAGGCGAAGTAATTACTTCAACCTTTTCTATAGATTCTGCAGGTAATTGACGCAATGCTTCAGTAGAGTTTAAACCAACTAAACCAGAAGGCTTTCCGTTGATTAAAATTCTTACGTTATCGTTACCTCTTAAAGAAACATTCCCTTCAACATCTACTGAAACGGAAGGTACGTTGTCTAGTACGTCACTCACCGTTCCACCGCTTACTGTAAGGTCTTTGCCCACATTGTAAATCTTTTTATCAAGTCTGATTTCAACCGTTGTTCTTTCTGCAATAATTTCAACGGCATCTAATGCTTCAGCATCTAATGCTAGTGAAAAATTACCTATATTTTCATCTTTTGTAATAGGTTTGTCTTCAATGGTTTGAGTTTTGAAACCAATATATTCTATGCGAATATCATAAGTTCCTGTCTGCACAGGAATGCTAAAATTTCCTTTTATATCTGTAATGCCTCCAGTCACAATTTTATTTTGTTGCTTACTGAAGAATACTATGGTAGCATATTCCAGAGGTTCTTTGGTTTCTTCATCTATTACGTTTCCCGTAATGATAACTTCTTTAAGTTCAGGACCACCTTGGGTTATTTGAGCTTTTGTAGTAGTTATGAATAATCCTAATGTTAGGATGGTTAGAAATAGTTTAAACATGTATGATTTTTGCAGGTTTGACAGCAAAAGTATACTTTGGTTTAATTTGCTTTGGTTAAAATTGTGTTAAAAGAATTATCCTACAAAAACCTATTAAATAATGTCAACTACACGTTCTGGTGGTCTGCCAATAGTAGCTTTATTATCATTTATAACTATGGGACGTTCGATAAGTTTAGGGTTTTTAATCATAATGTCAATGAGTTCTTTATCAGAAAACTCTTGATTTTTAAAATTTTCTTTCCAGATAGCTTCATTTTTTCTAACTAGTTCAATGGGTTTGATTTTAAGAAGTTTAATAATTTTTGTCAATTCCTTTACGGAAGGAATGTGTTCTAAATAATTAATGATTTCAACGGGTTTCCCAGATTCATGCAAGAGTTTTAAAGCGCTTCTCGATTTACTACATCTGTTATTATGATAAATTTTAATCATTACAATTTATTTTAAGATTCTTTTTTTTGTCCCATCATCATTAAATAGGCCTTTAAAAAAGGTTCGATATCACCATCCATAACAGCATCTACATTTCCAGTTTCATGGCTAGAGCGTACATCTTTAACCAATTTATAAGGATGCATTACATAGTTGCGAATCTGACTTCCCCATTCAATTTTCATTTTTCCAGCTTCAATGTCATCTCGTTGTGACATTTGCTTTTGTAATTCAATTTCATAGAGTTGAGATTTCAGCATTTGCATAGCACGAGATCTGTTATCGTGCTGGGAGCGCGTTTCAGAACATGAAATTTGAATTCCGGATGGTTTGTGAGTTAACTGAACCTTTGTTTCTACCTTATTTACATTTTGTCCACCAGCACCACTTGATCTAGCTGTTGTGATTTCAATATCAGCTGGATTTATATCTATTTCAATAGTATCATCAACTAAAGGGTAAACATAAACAGAAGCAAAGCTAGTATGACGTTTAGCATTACTATCAAAAGGAGAAATTCTAACCAATCGATGCACACCATTTTCGCCTTTTAACCATCCAAAAGCATAATCACCTTCAATCTCTAAAGTTACTGTTTTGATACCAGCAACATCACCTTCTTGAAAGTTGAGTTCTTTGACTTTGAATCCGCTTTTTTCAGCATACATCAAATACATGCGCATAAGCATATTAGCCCAATCACAAGATTCTGTTCCACCAGCTCCAGCTGTAATTTGAAGTACAGCACTTAAGGAGTCTCCTTCTTCAGACAACATGTTTTTGAATTCTAATTTTTCAATTAGAAGTAAGGCTTTGTGGTATCTACTTTCTACGTTTTCTGCGGTAGCTTCATCTTCCTTGAAAAATTCGTAAATTACTTCAAGGTCTTCAATTAAAGTTTTTGAGGTATCGTAATCTTGAACCCAACTTTTTTTCTCTCTAAGCGATTTCATGACAATTTCAGCTTGTTTAGAATCGTTCCAGAAATTTGGATTAAAAGTTTGTTCCTCTTCGTTAGAAATTTCGATTAGTTTGGCATCTATGTCAAAGATAGTGCCTTAGTTTGTCAAGGCGTATATTGAGATCTTTAATTTGATCTGATGTAATCATAGTTAAGTTTTTAACAAAAATAGGATTATTAAATCTTGTTAAAAAGCTAATATTAGGATTTTTCATGTTTTATGTACTAATTTATTTATGTAGATTTATAGACAAATTTTGAAAACATACTTTTTACTAAAACCAACAATATCATAATAATGAAAAAACTCGCTCTATTAATAGTAGTTGCCCTTTTTACAACCCTCACCTTTGCTCAGGAAAAGCCAGATAAACCGCTAAAACAATACAAGGGTTTTTTTAATTTTTCTTATAATGAGTCTGATGACAAAATCTTAATGGAAGTCAAAAATCTTGATAAGGAGTTTTTGTACGTTAGCTCATTGTCTAGTGGAATTGGCTCAAATGATATTGGATTAGATAGAGGACAACTAGGAGGAGAGCGTGTTGTAAAATTTATTAAAACTGGAAATAAGTTGCTTTTAGTGCAGCCTAATCAAGATTATAGAGCATTAACTGATAACGATTTAGAACGAAAAAGTATAGAACAAGCATTTGCCAAATCCGTGCTTTTTGGGTTTATAATAAAAGAAGAAAAAAATGGCGTTTATACCATAGATTTAACACCTTTTTTAATGCAAGACACTCATGGTGTTTCTAATAGGTTGAGAGGGTCAGGTGAAGGTTCTTATAATTTAGATACTAGTAAAAGTGCAATGTGGCTAGAACGTACGAAAGCATTTCCTAAAAATATTGAGTTTGATGTGTTATTAACATTTAAAGGGCAACCAACAGGACGTAATTTAAGAAGCGTTACACCAACTAGTTCATTAGTTACTGTGAATCAGCATCACTCATTTGTTGAGTTGCCAGATAATAATTATGAGCCACGTGTTTTTGATGTAAGAAGTGGAGCAATCTCAATGTCTTATATGGATTATGCAACTCCAATTCAAGAACAAATTAGAAAACGATTTGTAGTTCGTCATAGACTTGAAAAGAAAAACCCAGGAGCAGCAAAAAGTGAAGTTGTTGAGCCAATTATTTATTATTTAGATAACGGAACACCAGAACCAATTCGTTCTGCACTTTTGGATGGAGCTAAATGGTGGAATCAAGCTTACGAAGCTGCTGGTTTTATTAATGGTTTTCAAGTTAAAATGTTGCCAGCCGATGCTGATCCAATGGATTGTAGATATAATGTGATTCAATGGGTCCATCGTTCTACCAGAGGGTGGAGCTATGGAAGCAGTGTTACCGATCCGAGAACAGGAGAGATTATAAAAGGACATGTAAGCTTAGGGAGTTTGAGAGTTCGACAAGATTTCTTAATTGCTCAAGCGCTAATGAAAAAACCTTTTACTGAACGTGATGATAACTACCAACCAATGTTAGAAATGGCTTTAGCAAGAATTAGACAATTAAGTGCACATGAAGTTGGTCACACCATTGGTTTTGCACATAATTTTGCAGCAAGCACCAATGGCAGAGCTTCAGTGATGGATTATCCTCATCCAACAATTACTCTTAAAAATGGTGAAGTAGATTTGAGTAATGCATACGCTGTTGGTATTGGTGATTGGGATAAAGTAACTGTTTCTTATAGTTATGCACAGTTTAATAAAGGAGCTAATGAAACAGCTGAATTAAATAAGATTTTAGATAAAGCAAAAAATGATGGACTTCGTTTCATTACAGATAGTGACGCAAGGGCACAAGGTGGTGCACATGCTTTAGCTCATCTTTGGGATAATGGAAAAACAGCTTCTGGAGAATTAAATAATGTTTTAGCTGTTAGAAAAAAAGCAATTGCAAATTTCTCAGTAGATAACATTCGTACAAACGAACCATACTCAGTGTTAGAAGATGTCTTTGTGCCATTATATTTTTTCCATCGTTATCAAGCTGAAGCTGCTGCAAAAGTTGTTGGAGGTTTAGATTATAATTATGCAGTTAAAGGTGATAATCAATTAACAGTTAAAAGTATTGATGTATCAACTCAAAGAGATGCGCTGAGTGCCTTATTAAAAAGTATTGATGCTGAAACCTTGGCAATTCCGAAGAATAAGTTGGATTTATTTCCTCCTCGTGCTTTTAGGTACTCAAGATCAAGAGAATCGTTTAAAGGAAAAACAGGAGTTGCTTTTGACCCTTTTAGTGCGGCATCAACTGCAAGTGAAATGTCTTTAAGCTTATTATTGCATCCACAACGTGCCAACAGAATGATTCAACAAAAAAGCTTGGATGATAGTCAATTAGGATTGGAAGACATGTTAAACACACTAATTAATAATACATTTAAGAAAAACCACAATGATTCTTATTTAAATGAAGTGCAGCAAATGGTTAACTTAAATGTTTTAAAATATATTATGAATCTTGCAACTAGTGATGAGTCATTTTTTCAAGTTAAGGCATTAGCTAATGCTGCAATAAGAGATATTGCATTAACCTCGTTTAGTTTGGATGCTTATAAAATGCAATATAATTTATTGATAAAGCAGTTTACAGATAATCCAAAAGATTTTAAATTACCATCATCTCCAGGAATTCCTGATGGATCTCCAATTGGAAGTGATATTTGTAATTACACATCAAACTAGTTTATGATTATAGATTTAAGAAGCGATACTGTTACCAAGCCAACAAAAGGTATGTTGGATGCAATGTTATCTGCCCAAGTTGGTGACGATGTTTATAAGGAAGACCCAACAGTTAATGCACTAGAAGAAAGAATAGCCTCAATGTTTGGTAAGAAAACTGCTTTGTTTTTTCCTACAGGTAGCATGGCAAATCAAGCAGCCATAAAACTACATACCAATCCTGGAGAGCAAGTTATTTGCGATAAATATGCACATGTGTATAATTACGAAGGAGGAGGAGCGTCTTTTAATAGTGGAGTGTCTTGCAAGCTCATTGATGGACACAGAGGTATGTATACTGCTGAACAAGTTAAGACGTCTATAAATCCACCAGATTTTTATCACAGCCCTTTAACTAGCTTAGTAGCTGTTGAAAACACGACCAACAAAGGAGGAGGAGCATGTTGGAATTTTGAAGAGATTAAAAAAATTAGAACGGTTTGTGATGAAAATAATCTAGGCTACCATTTAGATGGAGCTAGATTATGGAATGCGTTAGTCGCTCAAAAGCAAACAACAAAACAATATGGAGAAGTATTTGATACTATTTCAGTGTGCTTAAGTAAAGGTTTGGGTTGTCCAATTGGTTCTGTGTTGGTTGGAGATGAAGAACTTATGAAAGGAGCCATTAGAATCCGAAAGATTTTTGGTGGAGGAATGCGTCAAGTAGGTTATTTGGCAGCTGCTGGATTATATGCTTTAGATAATAATATTGAGCGATTAGCTGAAGATCATAGAAAAGCAAAAGAAATAGGAGAGGTGCTGAGCTCACTTTCTACCATTAAAACGGTTGAAGCTATTGAAACTAACATCATTATTTTTGAATTGAATCCTGATGTTAGCGAAACTAGTTTTGTGCAAAAATTGGCTGACAATAACATTCACATCATAGGAATGGGAGGAGGAAAGCTACGTATAGTGACACATTTAGATTATACTGATGTGATGCATGAAAAGCTCCTTTCAACAATCAGGAGTTTAAGCCTTTAAAGTACTTTTGATATATTTTGTATCTTAACATAAACGATAAAAAATAGTTTATGCGAAAATGTGTCTTCATATGTTTTGTTCTTGGATTACTATTCAATTGTAGTAAAAATGATTCTAAACAATATGTTTGGTATGATAAAGAAGTTACTGCTACTGCTTATAATTCTTTAGCGTATCAAACAAGTTCACAGCCAAATATAACAGCGTTTGGAGATTCTCTAAGACCAGGATTAAAATATATTGCAGTATCTAGAGATTTGTTGGCCTTAGGTATGAAACACAATACGTTAGTCACTATTGAAGGCTTGGAAGGCATCTACCTCGTTAAAGATAAAATGAATAAACGCTGGAAAAGCCGCATCGATATTTATATGGGAAATGACATAAAAGCTGCTAAAACTTGGGGGCGTAAAAAGCTAAGTATAAAATATCTATTAGAAGTAAAAGAAGATGTTGAATGATATCTAAGTGTCTAACAGCTAAGCTGTCTAAAATCTAATTTCTAATAGCGTACGTTATCACTTAAATATATCCATTCCAGGAATATTTGGCATACCTTCTTTGGCAACCGCAGATAATTCAGTTTCGTTTATGTTGCCAGCTTTTTCAATAGCTTTATTAAGTGTTAATATCAAGTAATCTTCAAGTTGTTCTTTGTCTGCAAATAATTGCTCATCAATTTCAATCGATTTTATAGTTCTGTTTCCTGTAACTGTTATTTTCAGTAAACCATCAGAGCTTGTTTCATCAATGTAAACTGAATTTAAGCGTTGTTTTGTAGCTTCTACTTTGGCTTGGGTTTCTTTAAGTTTTCCCATCATTCCCTTTAAATCTCCGAACATAATGTTATAGTTTTTAGTTATTGATGCAAAACTATTTAATTTTTCTATTTTTGGAGGCTTAATAAGCGTATAAATTTTTAATCTTGAAAAAAAACTTAGTCCCTCCAATTGCAAAACAAATTTCTAAAGAATTAGTTGCACATAATGATATTAGAATTGATAATTACTTTTGGTTAAACAATCGAGAAAACCCTGAAGCTAACAATTATTTAGAGCAAGAGAATACGTATTGCGATAGTATGATGGAGCATACCGAGGAGTTTCAAAAGGATTTGTTCGAGGAAATGAAATCGCGGATTAAGGAAGATGATCAATCTGTGCCTTATAAGTATAATGGCTATTGGTATATAGTAAAGTTTGAAACAGGTAAAAACTATCCAGTTTACATAAGGCGAAAAGAAACTATTGATGCTTCTGACGAATTATTGTTCGATTGTAATAAAATGGCTGAAGGACATTCTTATTTTAAGCTTACAGGAATTAGCATTAGCCCAGACAATTCAAAAGTATCCTATGCTTTAGATACAGTTGGAAGACGTCAATATACAGTTCATATAAAAGATTTAAATACAGATGAACTATATACTGAACGTTTGGCTAATGCAACAGGGTCTTCTACTTGGGCAAATGATAGTATAACGTTATTTTACGCTTCAAAAAACAAACAAACACTTCGTTCAGAAAAAATATTTAAGCATGTTTTAGGGACCGACTCAGAAAAGGATGCTTTAGTGTATCATGAAAAGGATGATACTTTTAATGTTTCAGTTTATAAAACTAAATCAAGACAGTACATTATTATTGCCAGCCACAGCACCTTAACCAATGAATTTCAAATTATAGATGCTAATAAACCTGATGATAGCTTTAAGCTATTTCAACCAAGAATTAGAGGACTAGAGTATAGTATTTCACATTTTGAAAACCACTTTTATATATTAACAAACTTGGATAATGCAACCAATTTCAAGCTTATGAAAACCAATGTCAATCAAACTGATATTGAGTTTTGGGAAGAGGTTATTCCGCATCGTCCATCAGTAATGCTTGAAGATATTGATATTTTTAAGCACTTTTTAGTACTTAGTGAGCGAGAAAATGGTTTAAATCAAATCCGAATTAAGAGTTGGGATAATACTGATGATTATTATTTGCCTTTTGATAATGAAACTTATACTGCTTATACTGGAACTAATGTTGATTTTGATACAACTATTTTACGTTATGGTTATAATGCGTTAACTACACCATCTTCAATTATTGATTTTGATATGGTTAATAAAACTAAAGAAATCAAAAAAGAACAGGAAGTTTTAGGTGGTACATTCAAAAAAGAAAACTATGTTTCTGAACGTATTTGGGCTACTGCTGTTGATGGCGCTAAAGTTCCTATGTCAATTGTTCACCATAAAAACACCAAAAAAAGCAAAGAGACTCCACTGTTGATCTATTCTTATGGTGCTTATGGCTCTACTATAGACCCTTATTTTTCTACCATTAGATTATCGTTATTAGATAGAGGATTTATATATGTTATTGCTCATATAAGAGGAAGTGAATATCTAGGTAGATCTTGGTACGAAGATGGAAAATTACTACTCAAAAAAAATACATTTACTGATTTTATTACATGTTCAAAATATTTGATTGATAATAATTATACATCACAAAATCACTTATATGCAATGGGAGGAAGCGCTGGAGGCTTGCTTATGGGGAACATTATAAATATGGCTCCAAATTTATATAATGGAGTTGTTGCACAAGTGCCTTTTGTTGATGTTATTACGACTATGCTTGATGATTCTATTCCTTTAACTACAGGAGAATATGACGAATGGGGAAATCCCAATGATATAGCATATTATAATTATATTAAGTCTTATTCGCCCTATGATAATGTTGTTCAACAAGAATATCCAAACATACTGGTAACTGCAGGATTGCATGATAGTCAAGTACAATATTGGGAGCCAGCAAAATGGGTTGCAAAATTACGTATGCATAAAAAAAATAAGAACTTGTTATTGCTTAAAACCAATATGGATGCTGGACATGGTGGAGCTTCTGGCCGTTTTGAATCTTTAAAAGAAGATGCGTTCGAGTTTGCTTTTATTTTGGATTTAGAAGGAATCAAAAGTTAGTTTTAAAAAAAAAGCACTATTTTTGCCAAGTTTGAGTTACATTTTTTTAAATTAGTAACTCATAAATAGCGTTTATGAAGCAAAAAAAACAAGTATTTGATAATGTGTTGCAGCTTATTGGCAAGACACCTCTTATTAAATTAAATACTATAACTTCTGAGTTTGAAGGCGATTTTTTCGCAAAAGTTGAAGCCTTCAATCCTGGGCACTCCACAAAAGATAGGATAGCACTTTACATTATTGAAGAAGCAGAGCGAAGAGGAATCTTAACTCCTGGTGATACAATTATTGAAACTACTTCAGGTAATACTGGTTTTAGCATTGCCATGGTAAGTATTATTAAAGGGTATGAGTGTATTTTAGCAGTGAGTTCAAAATCTTCGCCTGATAAGATTGATATGTTGAAAACAATGGGAGCAAAGGTCTATGTTTGTCCTGCTCACGTTAGTGCTGATGACCCTCGTTCATATTATGAAGTTGCGAAACGTTTGCATCAAGAAATAAAAGGCTCAGTGTATATCAACCAATATTTTAATGATCTTAATATTGAAGCTCATTATAAATCGACAGGTCCAGAGCTTTGGGAGCAGACTGAAGGTGAGATTACACATTTTGTTGCTTGTAGCGGAACTGGTGGGACAATTTCAGGTACTGCAAAGTATTTAAAAGAACAAAACCCCAATATTAAAGTAATTGGTGTTGATGCTTTTGGTTCTGTATTGAAGAAATTTCACGAAACAAGAGAATTTGATGCTGATGAAATTTATCCATACCGAATTGAAGGATTAGGGAAAAACTTAATACCTGCTGCTACAGATTTTGATGTTATTGATAAATTTATAAAAGTAACAGATGAAGAAAGTGCACATACAGCTCGAGAAATAGCAAGAACTGAAGGTTTGTTTGTTGGTTATACCAGTGGAGCAGTAATGCAAGCTATAAAGCAATTAAACGCTGAAGGAGAGTTTAAAAAAGGTGATAACGTAGTAGTTATTTTCCCAGACCATGGCTCGCGCTATATGAGTAAAGTTTACAGTGATAAATGGATGGAAGAACAAGGATTTTTTGATAGTAAAAATGAAGTCACAGTTAAAACTGTACAGTACATAAAATAAATATTTAAAACATAATGTAACCTGTAATTTGTATGTATATATAAATTGCAGGTTTTTTTATGTAAACTAGTTATAAACAATGTTGGCAAAATTATTATGTAAAAAAGATTTAATTGCATAATTTTGTGGTCTAACTAAGACTAAATTATTAATGAAGGATTTATTCGAGAAAATCTACAAGGATAAAGGACCTTTAGGAAAATGGGCTTCTCAGGCAGAAGGTTATTTTGTGTTTCCTAAACTTGAAGGTGAGATAAGTAATAGAATGAAATTCCAAGGGAAAGAGGTTATTACTTGGAGTATTAATGATTATTTAGGATTAGCTAATCATCCAGAAGTTCGAAAGGTAGATGCTGAAGCAGCTGCTGAATATGGTTCTGCTTATCCAATGGGAGCACGAATGATGTCTGGACATACAGATCTTCATGAACAATTACAAAATGAACTAGCAGAATTTGTTAGCAAAGAGGCTTCATATCTATTAAACTTTGGTTACCAAGGAATGGTGTCAACCATTGATGCTCTTGTTGCAAAAGATGATATTATTGTTTATGATGTTGATGCACATGCTTGTATTATTGATGGTGTTCGTCTTCATATGGGGAAACGCTTTACATACAAACACAATGACGTTGAGAGTTTAGAAAAGAATCTAGAACGCGCTACTAAAATGGCTGAGCAAACAGGAGGAGGAATTCTAGTAATTTCTGAAGGTGTGTTTGGAATGAGAGGAGAGCAAGGACGTTTAAAAGAAATTGTTGAACTTAAAAAGAAGTATAATTTCAGACTATTTGTTGATGATGCTCATGGTTTTGGAACTTTAGGAAAAACCGGAGCTGGAGCAGGAGAAGAGCAAGGTGTTCAAGATGACATTGATGTTTATTTTGCTACGTTTGCTAAATCTATGGCAAGTACAGGAGCTTTTATTGCTGCTGACCAAGAAATAATCGACTATCTTAAATATAATTTACGTTCGCAAATGTTTGCTAAATCGTTACAAATGCAACTTGTAAAAGGTGCATTAAAACGTTTAGATATGTTACGAACAATGCCAGAACTAAAACAAAATCTTTGGACCATTGTTACTGCATTGCAATCTGGATTAAAAGAGCGAGGTTTTGATATTGGAACAACTCAAAGTTGTGTAACTCCAGTTTATTTAAAAGGAAGTATTCCTGAAGCAATGGCTTTAGTAAAGGACTTAAGAGAAAATTACGGAATATTCTGCTCTATAGTTGTTTACCCTGTAATACCTAAAGGATTAATTCTACTTAGAATGATTCCAACAGGTTCACATACATTAGAAGATGTTGAAGAAACGTTAAACGCATTTTCTGCTATTAGAGAGCGTTTAGAAAATGGTACTTATAAGAGATTGTCTGCAGCTGTTGCTGCTGCAATGGGAGAATAAAAATATCAGAATATATAAATAAAAAAGCCACTCTTCCGAAGTTTCGGAATAAGTGGCTTTTTTTATGCAATGTCTTTTTTAAATGTACAACGACGCTTAAAAACTTCAGGCTTAAAGTTTTTCCATAATTTATTTATGGCCTCATTATCATCTAACTCAGGACCTCTGATGCACATTTCAATGCCTTTTTCTGAAAATGTTTTATGGAATTCATTGAATATAATCGCAGTGATTCCCTTATTTTGATATTCTGGTAGAACACCAATTAAGTAAAATGTCACTTGTTTACTGTGTTTTTTGGCTTTCAATAGATGAAAAATTCCAAAAGGGAACAATTTTCCTTTCATTTTTTGTAAAGCTTTTGCATAAGAAGGTGTTACTATACCAAAGCCAACTAATTTATCATCTTTATCTACTACAAACTTCACGTATTCAGGGTTTACAAAACCAATGAATTTCTTCTTAAAAAAAGCGCGTTGTTCATCTGAAATTTCCACAAATGAAGATAAGGCTGCAAAAGATTTTGAGAACACCTCGAACATTTCATCTATATATGGCAAGATATCTTTATTAGATGCAAAATTAATTGGACGTAATTGATAACGTTTTTTTACTAATTCTTGAATACGATAGAAAAATTCAGGTTTTATATTCTCAAACTTCATCTTGCTTTCAGAATATCCTTTTCCAACAACATATCCTAATTCTTTAAAATGTTGAGCGTAATAAGGATAGTTGTGCCATGTAATCATGTTGGCTAATTCATTGAAACCTTCAGTTACAATACCAACTTTGTCCAAATTTGAAAAACCTAATGGCCCTTCAACATGGTCAAGATTATTTAGTTTTCCAATAATATGAACTTCATTTAGAAGTGCTTTGGTAACTTCAATATCATCAATGACATCAAACCATCCAAAACGCATTTTTTTTATATTTTGCCCTTCAACTTCAAGCCTGTTAATAATGGCTACAATACGACCGACAATTTCATTGTCTTTGCAGGCAATAAAAAACCACGCTTCTGCATGTTTAAAAACAGGATTGATGTTTTTATCAAAAGATTTTAATTCCTCACTAATAATAGGAGGCACCCAAGAATCAGAATCTTTATAGAGTTTAAAAGGGAATTTGACAAATGCTTTGAGTTCCTTTTTAGTGATTACTTCTTTTACGGTTACCATAAATTTAGTTTAGGCTTTCACCATCTTCTTTATCAAAATCATTTTTTTTCTTCCTAGATTTTCTGCTTTTACGTTTAGCCTCATCTTCAGCCGAGTTATTATTGTCAACTTCTTTATCCTGATGAAAATCGAGACGATAAGATGCTCCCAAACTAATATTAAAAACAGAGGGAGTATCCTTTGTATTAAGTGTAACTGCAGTATCTAGTTGAAAATCTTTACTCCATAAATATGCGCCACCAAACCTGAATAAATTGTCAGCATAGAAATCACTTTGAATACCTTGTGTTTCACCAAAAACTACCCATTGTTGATTAATTGATTTTGTAAGTGTTATCAAATACTGAAAATCTGATTGGTCTGAACCAATTCTGTCCTTTAAGAAATTCATTACCATAACCCAGCCTCCAACAAAATTGTGTTGTGTAGCAACCATTACTTTAGGGCTAATACCATCAACTCCAGTCATAACATATGGATTTTGTTTTGTGTCGAAGTTGACTCCTGCATATACTGCAACTGCTGGAATTAATTCTTTCCATTTGAATTTTCTGTTGGCATGATAGCTATAAAGATTTGGTTTTTCATCTTCAGAGTTTTTATAAGGGTCATAAACTAAGTATTTTGCACCAAGAGTTATATATTTAAAATTAGAACGTGAATTTTCTAAAGGGATTGTAGAGCGATTATCTGTAAAAGTATCGTTTTGATATGTCCCTTCTATATTTATTTCTAGCTGCTCAAATAATAAACCATAGCGTGCAGAAAAATCTGCTCCAAAACCTGAAACCTCATATTGTAAAGGTGTATGCTTTTCATTTACTATGTATGGGCCAAATTCAAATTGGGCAACGTTGGTTCCTACAGAAAACGCACTTTTTGAAAGACCAGGCCTGTTAGAGTTTATAACCTCAGTATATTGTGCAAAGCCTAATGAAGTTAATAGAATACAAGTAATAAGTAGTAATTGGGTTTTTAGACGTTTCATTTTGATTAAGTTATGATTCAAATATATAATTTTATTATTTTTTTATGACCTTTAAACGGTTTTTAAATTGGAAGAATTGTATTTTTGAACAAATATTTTATCCATGTTGCAATATGCTTCACTTACAGGTTTTGTAAGAACTATATTAATAATACTGCTAATTTGGTATGGTGTAAAAATTCTCATGAGATTATTTGCTCCTTATCTTATGCGTTATGTTGCAAAAAAAGCTGAACAAAAATTTGGTCAGCCATTTAATACTCAACAACAACCAAAACCAAAGGAGAAAGAAGGCGAAATATCAATAGATAAAATGCCAAATAAAAATACTTCAGGAAATAAAAAGGTTGGTGAATATGTAGATTACGAAGAAATTGATTAATCTCGTTCCTGCGTCCGCGTTCGCAGAAGCTTTAGCGGAGGCGCAAAGCAGAAATCTTTATTTTTCATTTAACAATTAAATGTGTATTTTTCCTAATCATTCATATTATCTATTTTTCATGCACTTTTCGTTTAAAAAATTCTTACCACATATTTTAATTATAGTTGGATTTGTTGCGGCTTCCTTGGCTTATTTTAACCCTGTTTTACAAGGCAAACAGATTTTCCAGAGTGATATCATGCAATATATTGGCATGGCAAAACAACAAAACGATTTTCGTGAAGCTACAGGAGAAGAAACTTACTGGACAAATAGTGCTTTTGGTGGCATGCCAACGTATCAGCTAGGAGCTCATTATCCAAATAATTATATAAAAAAATTAGACCATACACTACGCTTTTTACCACGCCCTGCCGATTATTTATTCCTATATTTAATAGGATTTTATATACTGCTTTTGGTTTTAAAAGTAGATTATAAACTCGCAGCTTTGGGAGCATTAGCGTTTGGATTTTCCACTTATTTAATTATAATTTTAGGAGTTGGCCACAATGCAAAAGCACATGCCATTGCTTATATGCCATTAGTATTGTCAGGTATTCTGTTGACGTTTCAAAAGAAATATATTTATGGCTTTTTACTAACTGCAATAGCACTTGGTTTAGAACTTTCGGCTAACCACTATCAAATGACGTATTACTTGATGATGTTGGTTTTAGTTTTAGGAATTGTGTATTTAATAGATGCTTATAAAAAACAAATGCTGACTCATTTTTTTAAGGCTGTTGGAGTCTTGTTGGTTGCTGTTATTGTCTCAATAGGATTGAATGCAACAAATATAATGGCAACTCAGGAATATGTAAAGGAAAGCACGCGAGGGAAAAGTGAATTAACCATTAATTCTGATGGCTCACCTAAAGATATTACTAGTGGACTTGATAAAGAATACATAACAGAGTATAGTTATGGAATTGCTGAAACTTTTAATCTCTTTATTCCAAGATTTATGGGAGGAGGAAGTTATGAAGATGTTGGAAAAAAATCTGAAACCTATGAATATTTTAAAAACCTTGGAGCAACTCCAGTACAAGCATTAAATGAAGTAAAACAGACACCTACTTATTGGGGAAACCAACCCATTGTAGAAGCACCTGCTTATGTAGGAGCAGTTATAATTTTCTTGTTTGTTTTGGCATTATTTTTAGTAAAAGGAAGATTAAAACGGTGGTTAGTAGCTGGAACTATTATGTCCCTTATTCTTTCATATGGAGATAGTGAACCTTTAGCATTTATAACAAACTTTTTTATTGAATATTTTCCTTTGTATAACAAGTTTAGAGCAGTAAGTTCTATACAAGTGATACTCGAATTATGCATTCCAATACTCGCTATTTTTGGATTGGTAAGGCTTTTTAATGATTTTGAGAATAAGGAAGAAAAATTAAAAGCTTTAAAAAGTACAACTATTATTACTGGAGGAATTGCTTTAATACTATTTCTGTTTAAAGGCTCTCTATTTGATTTTGTTGGAAATAATGACGGACAATATATACAAGCCTATGGCCAAGGGTTTATAGACGCTGTAAAAGCAGATAGAATCTCTTTATTTACTAATGATACCCTAAGAACTCTGATACTTGTATTGCTTTCCGCTGGAGCTATTTGGTTCTTTTTGAAGGAGAAGCTTTCAGAAAACCTGTTGGTTGTTGTGTTTGCTGTTTTAATTTTATTTGATTTGGTAGTTGTTGATAGACGTTATGTAAATAATGATGACTTTGTGTCTGCAATTCAGGTTAAAAAGCCATATCAAGCAAGTCCAGTAAATCTAGAAATACAAAAAGACACAACACATTATCGCGTTTTTGATTTAACTACAGGGAATACAAAACCTTCCTATTTCCATAATTCACTGAATGGTTATCATGCTGCAAAAATGAAACGTTACGATGATGTTTTTAACTTTTATCTTGCTCAAAATCATTTAGGCGTGTTAAATTTGTTAAATACTAAATACATTATAGCACAAAACGAAGAAGGAGAAACGGTTCCTTATACAAACTCCGAAGCAAATGGTAACGCTTGGTTTATTGAAAAATTAAAAATAGCAGAATCCGCTAACGACCAAATTTTAGCACTAGATAGTCTAAATACTAAAAAAGAAGCCTTTTATAGTGAAGATAATTTTGGAACTCAATTAAAACCAGGAGAAAGAGAGCCTGTTTTTAAAGTTGATTCATCTGCTAGTATCAGTCTTATTGATTATAAGCCTAATTATTTGAAGTATGAATCCAATAATTCCAACAATGGATTTGCAGTGTTTTCTGAGAATTATTATGCTCATGGCTGGAATGCATATCTTGATGGGGAATTAGTTAGACATATGAGAGTAAATTATATTTTGAGAGGCATGCAAGTTCCTAAAGGAAATCACATCATTGAGTTTAAATTTGAACCACAAGTAATTAAAACGGGAAGTACAATAGCCATGGCAAGTTCTATTGTTTTAGTGCTTTTATTGGTAGGTGGTTTGTTTTTTGAATTCAAGAAAAAAGAATAAGATTATTGTTTTCGTGCAACATGCAATATGGATAAAAAGAAAGTTTTAATTATTGCTTACTATTGGCCACCAGCAGGAGGTCCTGGTGTACAGCGTTGGTTAAAATTTATTAAATACTTACCAGAATTCAATATTGAGCCTATAGTTTATGTTCCCTCAAATCCAAACTATCCAATTACAGATGATAGCTTAGTTGATGAAATTCCTAAGGGATTAACTATTATAAAACAGCCAATTGCAGAACCTTATAAATTGGCAAACAAAATTTCAAGAGGAAAGTCAGAAACGATTAGTAAGGGCATTATTTCGGATAAAAAAAGACAAAATGTAATGGAACGATTGATGCTTTTTGTAAGAGGTAATTTTTTTATTCCAGATGCAAGAAAAAAATGGGTAAAACCTTCAGTAAATTATTTATCAACTTACATAAGAGATTTTGGCATAGAAACCATTATTACAACAGGTCCACCACATAGTTTGCACCTTATAGGTGAGCAGCTTAGAGAAAGATGTAATGTTAAGTGGATAGCAGATTTTAGAGATCCTTGGACAACTATTGGCTATCACAAAAAACTTAAGCTTATGCCAATAGCTCGTAAAAAACACAAAGTTTTAGAAGCTAAGGTATTAAACAGTGCTGATAACATTGTTGTGACCAGTAATAATACAAAACAAAGTTTTGCATCATTAACAGAACAACCTATTGAAGTTATTACTAATGGATATGATTATGAAGCTGTTGGGAACGTAGTTTTAGATGAAAAATTTTCAATATCTCACATTGGTTCTTTGTTATCTGATAGAAACCCAGAAATACTCTGGAAAGTTTTGGATGAACTTGTAACTGATGACAAAGTTTTCGCATCTATGTTACAGCTCAATTTTGTAGGCTCAGTGAGCAAGAATGTTTTACGAAGTTTGGAAGTTCATAACCTTTCACAATATGCTAATCTAAAAGGCTATGTTTCGCATGGTGACGCCATAAAATATCAAAGGGAATCGCAAGTATTATTGCTAATTGAAATAGATTCGGAAGATACTAAGTGCATCATTCCTGGTAAACTATTTGAATATATGGCTTCAAACAGACCAATTTTGGCTATTGGCCCAAAAGGTTCTGATGTTGCTGAAATTTTGAGAACAACAAATACTGGAAACTATTTCTTATATAATGAAAAGGATGTTATTAAAGAAGCAATTTTAGATATGTTTCAGGCGTTTAAATCTGGAGATTTAAAAAGTAGTGCCATTGGACTCAAGCAGTATAGCAGGAAAGCTCTGACTTCAAAACTAGCAAAACTAATAAATTTGAATTTTGACTGATGGGAATTGTTCAAAACCAGACATTTAAAAACACTATAACCACTTATTTAGGATTTGGTATTGGTGCAGTAAATATACTTTTCTTATTTACCTATTTCCTTACTGACGAATATCATGGCTTAGTCGCCTTTGTACTTTCATCTGCAAATATTATGATGCCTTTGTTTGCTTTGGGAGCGCATAATGCTATTATTAAATTCTATTCAACTTTCAAGACCAGAAATAACATCAATAGCTTTCTTACAATAATGCTAATTCTTCCATTAGCTTTTATAATTCCTATTGGTAGTATTGGTTGGTTATGCTATGACTACATTGCTGAATTGCTTTCTAAGAAAAATGCAATCATTGAGAATTACGTTTGGCTCATTTTTGTTACGGCTGCATGTTTCTCCTATTTTGAAATATTTTACGCTTGGGCAAAAGTGCAGATGCAAAGTGTGTTTGGTAACTTAATGAAAGAAGTATTTCCTAGAGTAGGAGTGCTTTTTCTTTTCTTATTTATTTACCTAAATTGGATTTCCGTTGAAACCTTTATTTTTGGTGTGGTTATCGTATATGCTATAAGAACAGTCATCATGATGTTCTATGCTTTCAGTATAAAAAGCCCAGTGTTAAGACTAGGTAAAATCCCTAATTTATCATCTATAATAAAATATGCATTGTTAATTATTATTGCTGGTTCAGTTGGAAGTATTATTCTAGAGATTGATAAGTTTATGATTGGTGAACTCAAAGCTATTGAAAATGTGGCTTATTATGGAGTTGCTATTTATATTGCCTCAGTTATTGGTGTGCCATCGCGTTCAATGCTACAGATTACAAATCCTATTACTGCGAAATTATTAAATGATAATGATAAAGTAGGGCTCAACATATTGTATAAAAAGAGTTCGTTAAACCTTTTTATTATTAGTGGTTTAATTTTTCTACTTATAGTGTTGAATATTAATCAACTCTATGAATTGATTCCTGAGAAGTTTAGCGGAGGACTTTTAGTCGTCTTTGTGGTAGGTATTGCAAAATTAGCTGATAATATCAGTGGAAATAATAATGCGATTCTTTTTAATAGTGATTATTATAGAGTTGTACTTGTTTTAGGAGTTTTATTAGCCATTATTACCGTGATTTTAAATTTGGCATTGATTCCTCAATATGGCATAAATGGAGCTGCGTTTGCTACATTTATTTCAATAGTGGTTTATAACGCTTCAAAACTTTGGTTTGTATATTATAAATTTAAGATGTTGCCTTTTACAATAAATTCAGCTAAAACTTTGGTTCTTATTTTAGTGCTAATTGGTGTGTTCTATTTTTGGGATTTTCCATTTCATCCAATTATTGGTATTGCTTTCAAGTCAATATTAATAACAAGTTGCTATGTATTCGTTGTTTATACACTGAGGTTTTCAGAGGATATTTCAGGAGTAATAGATAAGTTTATAAAGTAGTAAAACTTATTAAAAAGGAAAATCCCGCAAGGTGCTTTGAGGCATACTACTTGCAGGATTTCCAAACTAACCAACCAAAATTATGTTTATTGTTTTCTACCTTTAGACCTTTTTGAATTTGAGGACCTTGATGATCTAGTAGTTGTTTTTCTTTGCGGTGTAGATTTAGCTACACGCTGTGATTTATTGCTATTGCTAGAACGTTTTTTAACTGTATTTGTTTTTCTATTAGAACTTGTTTTTGCAACACGTTTTAATGGTGTTGATTTTTTCTCAACTGTTCTTGTGTTTCTTTTATTGACACCAGAACTTGCTTTTCTATTATCATTACGTTTTGCAACAGTTCTGTTTGTTGACTTTCTTTCAACAGGACGTTTAGTTTCTGTTCTTCTAGACTTTACGGTATTTGTTCTATTACCTTTAACCTCTTGTCTAGATGTGTTTCCTCTAGATTTTACGTTTTTAGACTGCCCTCTTTTGGAAACTGCTCTTGAGTTATCTGCTAATCTATTATCACGTCTTCCTTTATTGTTTTGAGCATATCTATCACTGCGTCTGCTAGTGTTAGTGACTCTAGAATCGCTTCGTCCAGCGTTATAAGATACTCTTGGTCTGTAATTATCTCTGTAAGGAGTATAATAATTATGTCTTATAGGAGCATAGTGTTGTCTATAAGGTCTATTATATACAATGGATAAGTTAACTACTGGAATAGCATAATACGTGTGCCATGGTCTGTAAACATAGTGTCTGTTGTAAACATTGATAAAACCAGTGTAGTGAGAAAAAGTATTGTATCTATTATAATGAACATATAAGCCTCCAACACGTATTACACGTCCAAAATTGTTATAGCGAATGTTAACATCTCCTGCTTGAGTTATACGACCATAATAATCATAATAAACAGGTACATTTTCAATTTGAATAACGGCACCATAATCATCATACTGCACATAAGCGTCATAACTATGACCTGTGTTAAAACTGATTCCAACACCACCTAAATCTGCATATGCACTAAAGTTAGGGCCGTAGTTATCTACATTGAAATCAAATTGACCATCTGGAAATACTGCAAATTCTACACCTTGTTCAACAAATATGAAAGAATTTCCATAACCTCTTTCATAAAAATTTGTTCCAGTTTTAGTGGTTGTGGTTGCGAAAGCAGTTACTCCTGTGAGGAGAAAGACTGCTATTAATGTTTTTAAATTTTTCATAATTGCTTGTTTTAAGATTGAATACAGTTTCTTAATACCAAACAACGTGCCAAAAAATCATTTTTCTTTTTAAGTATTTGATTATTAACTATTTAAAATATATCAGCAAAGTTATTAATACTAAATCCCTTCACAATTTAATGTGAAAGGATTTACAACTAACCAACCAAAATATAAAACAATCTAATTACTAGAGATATTTTCTCTTTTTCTTTTTTTTTGCCATAATAGGAAATATCATCATCATAACGATAATCATCATCGTGTCTATCTGCAAGTCTTTCATCAAAATGATTTGCACGACGACTCGTTGCACCACAGAATCCAAAGCCTTGATTGTGATGGTTTATGCAATAAATAATGTTATTTTTTTAATAGTGAAAGTATTAAGATGTCTCATGTTCCGATCTTTTCTGAATAGCTTTGGCTTCCGCTATTTAATTTATGAAGTTTCAATTCTCATACCAAAACTGTAAGTGTCTGATAAACAATAGTTAAAAACAACATGTAACAAGTGAATGGTATTACTCGTCTTGAAGTTAAGGAGATTGTCTTCTTTTTATTAAATTTATGACTGGCTAATAAGCCGCTAACGAACCATCAATGTCTAAAAATACTGAAATAAGTAATCCATCTGAAAACGAAGAAAATGTAGAATTTGTTTTAGAGGCTAATGTTGTTACTTGTCAGAACTGTGAATCTGAGCATGAAATTGGATTTGAATTTTGCCCTCATTGTGGACAAAAAACAGAGGAGGATTTGACGGTTGGTGTACTTTTTTACAACACCATTGCCAATTACTTTTCATTTGATGCACGATTTTTCAGAAGCTTTATACCACTTGTATTTAAGCCAGGAGTATTAGCAAAACGATTTGTAAGTGGCAAACGATTAATGTATTTACATCCTGCTCAGATGTATTTATTTATTTCGGTAGTATTTTTCTTTTTATATTCATTTAAAATTAGAGAGTATAATGAAGATTTGGATAAAAACTTCAAGAATTTTTTTGAATTAGAACAATCTCAAGATTCTGTTAATTTGAATCCAATTGACTCTTTAGCTCTAGCCAAGTTCAAGAAACCATTAGAAAATGATGGGTTAATGGCTGGGCTTTCGGATGAAGATAGACAAGAATTAGATTCTATACTTGCATTTGCATCAAATCCAAAAAACATAGATAATGACTTCAGTTTTGGATATGATACAAAAAAATTAGATTCATTAATAGCAGTAGGTGCACCTGAAAAAGAACAGCTAAAAGTTTTAGGAATGAATGATGATGCTGGATTTTTTAAAAAACTAATTTATAAACAAGGCTTAAAATTTCATAAAAATAAAGGAGGCGGTATTTTACAAGCGGTTTTTGATAGTATCCCAATTTCATTGTTTATTTTATTACCAATTTTTGCAATGATTTTAAAAATATTTTATTGGAGAAGAGGAACCTTTGCCCATCATTTGGTGTTTAGCTTTTATTATTTCTCATTCCTTTTTGTGCTCTTGTGTATATTGTTGGGAATTAACTATTTCAAAGATATCCCTGACTGGATTGATGGGCTGGCTGTGATGTCAACATTTTTCTATCTTATTTTTGCATTGCGAACATTTTATCAGCAAGGATTTTTTATAAGCTTTATAAAGGCAAGTATGGCAAGCTTTGTATATATGATGTTTGTATTGCCCATAGCTGTATTGATAATGCTAGGTTTGGCGTTTACATTTTATTAATTGTTGAATTTAGTCAGTTCACTATAACCCATTAATTTTCCTTTTTTGTTATATGATTCTGAGCGAACCATCCCAACATTTTCTGCGTACCATTCTTTTGAAGATGCTGTGATTTTTATCATCATTTTTGTACTAATGGTCTGTGTTAAAACAATACAATCAAAAGTTCCAGCTGTTGTAGAAATGTTTTCTCTTTGCTCTACTTTTCTGTCGGTTATTAAAATAGTCATCTTCATTGGAATCGGACCAGATTCTATATTTATTTCTAGTGAGCCATCATCTAGTTTTGTTCCTGGTTCAGCATCCATATCTGGAATTTCAAATTTTGAAGCATCAACTTGTATGTCCATATTTTCATAGCTTTTTAATTGATTGCCATCCATTTTAAATGCCATACCAAAATCAAATTTCCCATCTTTACATACTGCTTCAAATTCATTGATATAAACTTCTTTTCCTTTCTTGTCTTGTGCTGCAGATTTAATCTTAAAAGTTATGTCATTACCAGACACGATTTTATCTACTAATTCATAGTTTATTTTTCCTTGAATTTTCCCTTTAGCGTTATAATTAGTTATTTCCCAAGTAGCTCCTTTATTAGTTGGTGCATAAGGTTTACAATCGGTTTGTGCGTAAGTTGTTCCAATAATTGCAAAAAGCAATAGAATTGTTTTAATGGTTTTCATTTAATTGATTTATTGGTTAATAAAATGCTAGGGAGAATTGCACTTTAAATATAATAAAAATTATACAAAAATTATACTAAAGCTTGTCTTTTAAATAGTTACCAGTAAATGAGCCTTTGGTTAAGGTGACTTCTTCAGGTGTTCCTGAGGCCATTAACGTTCCTCCGTTTTCACCACCCTCAGGTCCTAAATCAATTATGTAGTCTGCACATTTTATAAGTTCTAAATTATGCTCAACCACAATAATTGAGTGCCCTTTTTCTATAAGTGCATTAAATGATTTGAGTAGTTTTTTTATATCGTGAAAGTGAAGTCCAGTTGTTGGCTCATCAAAAATAAATAAAGCTGTTTCTTTAGTATTTCCTTTCCCTAAAAAAGTGGCTAGTTTGATACGTTGTGCTTCACCACCAGACAAGGTTGAAGAGCTTTGACCAAGTGCAACATATCCTAAACCTACGTCTTGTAAAGGCTGTAATTTGTTTTTGATTTTTGTTTGTTCATGTTTATCAAAAAAGGCAACAGCATTATCAATGGTCATATTCAAAATGTCATCGATAGATTTATCATTAAATACGACTTCTAAAACTTCTTTTTTAAAGCGTTTACCTTTGCAAGTCTCGCATTCCAAATGCACGTCAGCCATAAATTGCATTTCAATGGTCACTTCGCCTTCACCTTTGCAAGTTTCACATCGCCCACCATCAACATTAAAACTAAAATGCTTTGCTTGATATCCTCTAATGGAACTTAATTTTTGTTTTGAGTACAACGCTCTAATATCGTCATAAGCCTTAATGTAAGTAACAGGATTGGAGCGTGATGACCTTCCAATAGGATTTTGGTCAACAAATTCAATATGCTTAACATTACTAAAGTTCCCAGAAATAGAAGAGAATTCTCCTGGTTTATCTCCATAACTTCCAATTTCCTTTAGTAGTGAAGGATATAGTATTTTTTTAATTAATGTGCTTTTTCCGCTTCCTGAAACTCCAGTCACTACTGTTAACATTCCTAATGGGAAAGTCACATCAATATTTTGTAAATTATGTTCTCTAGCCCCTTTAATTTCAACAAAATACTTAGATGTTCTTCGTTGTTTAGGCACTTCAATTTTATAAGTACCATTCAAATATTTTGCAGTTAATGAATCGGAAGCTAAAATATCAGTGAAGCTTCCAGTAGCGACAACTTGACCTCCAAGAGTTCCAGCTTCAGGCCCAATATCAATAATTTCATCAGCTTGAGCCATAATATCTTCATCATGCTCTACAACGATAACAGTATTTCCTAAATCACGTAAGGATTTTAAAACTATAATTAGTCTTTCAGTATCTCTTGGGTGTAAACCAATACTTGGTTCATCAAGAATATACATGGAACCAACAAGACTGCTGCCAAGTGACGTTGCTAAATTGATTCGTTGACTTTCACCACCAGACAAGGTGTTTGATTTTCTATTTAGTGTTAAGTAATCCAAGCCAACATTAGTAAGAAATGCCAAACGATTGTTAATTTCAGCTAATAAACGTTTTGCTATTTGAGTATCATGGTCATTAAGTTCTAACTGCTTAAAGAAGTTGCTCAGTTTTTTCAAAGGCATTTCTACCAAGTCAGTTATAGTTGAGTTTGCAATTCTCACATAATTTGCTTCTAGTCTTAAACGTTTACCGTTACAAGTACTACATTTAGTTTTGCCTCTATATCGAGAGAGCATTACTCGATTTTGAATTTTATATGCTTTTGATTCTAATTCTGAAAAGAATGAATTAAGACCTTCAAAATGTTCATTGCCATCCCAAATTAATTGCTTTTGCATATCAGTTAACTCAAAATATGGTTTATGAATTGGAAAATCAAACTTATGTGAATTATTGACTAATTCGTTACGATACCAACTCATACTTTCACCTCGCCAAGCAAAAATGGCATTGTCATACACAGATAAACTAGTATTTGGAACTACTAAATTTTCATCAATTCCAATAACATCACCATAACCTTCACATTTTGGACAAGCTCCATAAGGATTATTAAAACTGAATAGGTGAATATTTGGTTCTAGGAACAAAATACTATCGAGTTCAAACTTATTACTGAAATGTCTTGAAGAATTATCAGAAAGTTTCTCAATATAACATTCTCCTTTGCCTTCAAAAAAGGACATTTGTATGGCATCAGCCAAACGATTATAAAAATCTTCCTCATGTTTGACAATTATTCTATCTACTACTAGTTGAATGTTATCATCGCCGTTTTTTATTTCATCAATTCTTTTAACATCATCACCAACTTTTACACGAGCATAGCCTTGTTGCAATAATGCTTTTAGTTTATCTTCAAAGGTCCGACCTTCTTCTAAATAAAGAGGAGAGAGAAGAAGTAATTTTTCGCCTTCTGCTAATGTTTTAACATAATTAATGACATCGGAAACTGAATCTTTTTTTACTTCTTGACCAGATTTAGGAGAATATGTTTTACCAATTCTAGCAAAAAGTAATTTTAAGTAATCATAAATTTCAGTAGTAGTACCAACTGTTGAACGTGGATTTGTTGAATTTACTTTCTGCTCAATGGCAATTGCAGGAGCAATACCTTTTATATAGTCCACTTTGGGTTTATTAAGTCGACCCAAAAATTGTCTTGCATAGCTTGAAAGGCTTTCTACATAGCGTCTTTGGCCTTCTGCATATAATGTGTCAAATGCCAAACTTGACTTTCCAGAACCAGATAATCCAGTTATAACCACTAATTTATTTCTTGGTATGACAACATCAATATTTTTTAGGTTGTGTAATTTAGCACCTTTTATAATAATGTTTGTCTTTGGGTTTTTGCTTGAAATGTCTGTATTCATCTATGATTTAAGGAAATAATCTTGCAAAGATACCATAACTATTTCAGCAATAAAAATGAGAAGCAATTATGTTAAATTGTTAAAAAAAGTGAATTCTTTTTGCATTTTAGGAATGATTGTTGTTATATTTGAATTCGTATTAAACAGTAAATTAAACTATTAGCCTATAACATAACATTACTTTTTAAATTTTTAATCCCCAAACATAGAAGTCAAATTCTGTGTATTTAAAAGTAATGATATGAAAAGAGAACTTATTACAGATGCTGTTCTGGTTAGTAACTACATTAAAGGAGACGAGAACTCACTCGGAACCTTAATTAAGCGTCACAAACAAAAAATTTATAGCTTTATTTATTCTAAAGTATATGATAGAGATATCACTGAGGATGTATTTCAAGATACCTTTATTAAAGTTATTCGTACTTTAAAATTAGGTAAATATAATGAAGAAGGTAAATTCTTGCCATGGGTTATGCGTATTGCTCATAATTTGGTTATAGACCATTTTAGAAAGAATAATCGTATGCCAAAATTTGATAATAGTACAGATTTTGATATTTTTTCTGTGATTAGCGATTCATCATTAAATGCTGAAAAAAGCTTAATTAAATCTCAAGTGGAAGAGGATGTAAGGCGCTTAATTGAAGAGTTGCCAGAAGATCAAAAACAGGTGCTTATCATGCGTATGTACAATGATATGAGCTTTAAGGAAATATCAGACAAGACAGGAGTAAGTATCAATACTGCTTTAGGAAGAATGCGTTATGCACTCATTAATTTAAGGAAAGTAATTGATAAACATCATATAGTATTAACGAATTAGTTTGAATTAATACAATATATAAGATTTTGCATCGTTTATTAGATAATAAACAACAAAAATTAAGTAAATGGCAAAACTTTACATTGAAAATTCAAAAAATTCTGAAACATTACAACCGAGGGAAGAAACGGTTAATTTTCTTCTGAATTATTCTCAAGCTTTAAGTGTTATAAATTGTAGTAAGAGTAATTTAAAGTTTGAAGCGCTTCTAAACTAAACTTTGGCGAAAATTAAGCCTTGATTTTTAATCAAGGCTTTTTTTAAGTAATGTATCATAATAGTTTACTGTAGTAAGATATTTAGTTTTTAAATCCTTTAGATAACTAATTAGCGCTGGCTTGTTTTTATAATTGGATTTTAAGCAATCATTGCCATTAGCATCCATAACAGTTAAAACTATATACCAGTTACCTTTTCTAGTCATATAAATGTCTTCTAAAACTGGATCATTTCCGTTGCTTTGCCTTTTAGCATCGATGACAATAGGAACAAGATTTAATATTTTAGTTGGTATTTCTGTTTCATAAAAAGTCATAAAAAGCGTTTCATTACTTACTGAAATTGGAACTTGATAATCTACATTATAATCGTCTAGTTGATATAAAATATTGATGTAGTTATAAAACTCATTTGCATCTTTAGGATCTTTAAAAATAAAGGCGGATTCTTTTGGTAGCTTGCGTTTAAACTTTTTAGCAATCATTACTTTATTATCCTTAATATTTGGAGCTATTCTAATAGGAATACAAGAATATGAAAAGCAAAGGATTAAAAGAAATGCTACTTTTTTCATTGGTTAAAAGTTTAGTTTTATTCTTCAACTATTATACCAGAGTCATATTTATTTGAGAATGTTTTTCTTATCGTAATCTAAAAGAACAGATTTCCTACCAACAGTTTTTGTGATAATATCTTTATCGAGATTCCATGCTCTAGCTGGAGAATATTCCCTTCCATACCAAATAATTTGCAAGTGTAGATCATTCCAAAGATTTCTAGGAAATAGTCTCTTAGCATCTTTCTCAGTTTGTACAACATTCTTACCGTTACTTAAATTCCATCGATACATTAATCTATGAATGTGAGTATCTACAGGAAATGCTGGAACACCAAAAGCTTGAGACATAACTACACTTGCAGTTTTATGACCAACAGCAGGCAGTTCTTCTAAAAATTCAAAGCTTTGTGGTACTTTCCCATCATGCTTGTCAATTAAAATTCTTGATAAGCCATGAATCCCTTTACTCTTCATTGGAGATAAACCAACAGGTTTTATTATTTCCCTTATCTCATCTACACTGAGCTTTATCATGTCATAAGGATTGTCCGCTTTATCAAATAATAATGGTGTTATTTTATTAACACGAACATCTGTACTCTGTGCAGACATTAACACAGCGATTAATAACGTATATGGGTCTTTATGATCTAATGGAATAGGAATTTTAGGATATAATTTATTTAGGGTATTTATAACAAATTCTACTTTTTCTTGCTTTGTCATTGGCTTATATTTGTGAAAATCAAAGTTAAGAAATATGAACACATTAAAAGTAGGAGATAAGGCACCAAATTTTGAGGCCAATGATCAAGATGGAAATATCATTAGACTAAGTGATTTTAAAGGAAAAAAATTAGTGGTTTTCTTTTATCCTAAGGCTAATACACCTGGTTGTACTGCAGAAGCATGTAATTTAAGTGATAATTATAAAGAATTACAAAGTAAAGGTTATGAAATTATTGGAGTAAGTGCGGATACCGAAAAGAAGCAATCAAATTTCAGAGATAAGTTTAATTTTCCATATCCTTTATTAGCTGATGTTGATAAAGAAGTTATTAATGCTTTTGGAGTTTGGGGTTTAAAGAAATTTATGGGCCGTGAGTACGATGGAATTCACAGAAAGACTTTTGTAGTTAATGAGCAAGGAATAATTTCTCATGTCATTGATAAAGTAAAAACAAAGGATCATGCTGCACAAATATTAGAGCTATAAAAAGAGGCTGTCTGAAAAGTCATTGTAATTTACTTTGTCAGGTTGAGCTTGTTAAAACTGATATTGATTATCAAAGAGTTAAAATATTTAGACAGGCTCAATATGACACATATTTTACTTTTCAGACAGCCTCTTTTAATCCTTTCTATGAAGAATTTCTTCGGTTTCACAGCCAAACAAGCTTTGTTGTTTTATTAAATCTGCAACGCCTTCTGGTAACATTTCTTCCCAGCCTTCTTTATTTTCGGCTATCATCCCTAAAACAGTTCTTGAAAAAATGGATAGAATTTCAGGGTCATGTTCTGCAATGTCGACAACTTTTCCATTATACTTAAAGAATTTATACAATTCTTTCATCCTTGGATGTACCTTTAAATTTTCACTATTTGTAATCGTACCATCTTCATTTTGCATTGGATACAAATACACTCGTAAATCTTTAAAGAATAGCTTTCCGAAAGCTTCTAAAATACCACCGCTTAAATGACGGTAATATTTTTCGTCGAATATGTCAACTAGGTTATTTACACCCATTGCCAATCCCATTCTACTTTTTGAGTATTGAGAGAAGTATTCTACGAGTTTATAATATTCTTGGAAATTTGAAATCAGAACGGTTTGTCCTAAAGAGCACAGTAATCGTGCTCTATCCATGAAATCTTGCTCGTCAATTTCACCTTCCGCTCTTAAGTTGGAAAGTGTAATTTCAAAAACCACTTGTGTGTTATCTAGATTTACTCGATTTTCTTTAATAAACATGTTATATGATTTCTCATACATATCCATATTTACTTTTGTTACTGGTCTGAAACTTCCACGAAGTGTTAAAATGTTTTTCTTATAAAGAACACGAGCTGGCAAAACGTTATTACCATCAGGAGCAAACATTACAGCGTCAGTCATTCCGTTTTTTACAAGCTGTAAACTCATTAAACGGTTATCTACATCTTCAAAAACTGGGCCTGAAAAGTTAATGGTATCAATTTCTATTTGATCTTTATCTAAATGATCGTATAAGTAGCGTAATAATTTTTTTGGCTCATTATACTTGTAAAATGCACCATAGACTAAGTTTGTGCCTAATATACCTAATGTTTCTTGTTGTAATCTTGCATCATTTTCTCTAAAGCGTAAGTGCAATACAATATCATTATAAGGTTGGTCAGGTTCAAGTTGATATTTAATACCAACCCAACCATGACCTTTGTATTTCTTGGCAAAGTCAATAGTGGCTACAGTATTTGCAAAGGAAAAGAATAATTTATTAGGATGTTTTTCTCTTGTGATACGCTCCTCAATAAGTCCAATTTCATGATTTAACATTTTTCTCAAACGGGCTTCGGTGACATATCGTTTATCATTTTCAATTCCATAAATGGCATCACTAAAATCTTTATCATATGCAGACATTGATTTTGCAATAGTTCGTGAAGCTCCACCAGCTCTAAAAAATTGTCTTACTGTTTCTTGTCCTGCCCCAATTTCGGCGAAAGTTCCGTATATGTTCTCGTTCAAATTTACTCGAAGTGCTTTCTGTTTTAAAGAAGGCACATTTTCGATAACCATATCGCCTTTTAAGGTAATTTCCATTTAATTTTATTGAATTAATAGTCTGCTACAAAGGTATCAAAATAGATGCGCAAAGAAAAAAATAAACCTTATTTTTGTTGTAAAATTAACACATTTGAAAGTTACATTTTTAGGCACAGGAACTTCACAAGGTATTCCAATAATTGGTAGTAAACATCCAGTTTGTTTGAGTACCAATAAAAAAGACAAGCGTTTACGTGTTTCTATTTTAGTAGAGTGGGATGATTATGCTTATGTTATTGATTGTGGTCCAGACTTTAGATATCAAATGCTAAGAGCAAATTGTGATAAGATTGATGGTGTAGTATTTACGCATGAACATTCTGACCATGTAGCAGGCCTAGATGATATTAGACCTTTTTGTTTTAGGCAAGGTCCTTTGCCTATTTATGCGCACGAACGTGTAATTAAAACGTTTCATGAACGTTTTGCGTATGTTTTTGAAACAGAAAACCGTTATCCTGGTTCTCCAACTGTTGAAACTATTGAAATTATGAATGAGCCATTTACTCTTGGGGATTTGACTGTAATCCCAATAAATCTATATCATAATAAATTACAGGTCTTTGGTTATAGATTTAAAAATTTCGCCTATTTAACAGATATTAAAACTGTTGAAAAAGATGAAATAAAGAAGCTTAATAATCTTGATGTTTTAGTTGTTAGTGCTTTAAGAATTGAGCCACATCATTCTCATTTTAATCTTGAAGAAGCTCTTGAATTTATCAATCTTATTAAACCAAAAAAAGCTTATCTCACTCATATTAGCCACATGTTAGGGTTTCATGATGAAGTGCAACAAATGCTTCCAGACAACGTTTATTTAGCTTATGATAATTTAGAATTAAACTTATAATAAATCATTAAATGAAAAGTAAAGTATTTATTTATTTATTTGTATTTGCCTTATTGCTAGTCATATTCCAATATGTGAATTCCAAGAACGTTTTTGAAACTTATGAAAGTAAATTGAATAAAGCTGATGAACGTGTTGAAGCTTATAAAGATTCAATTATGTCGTTGCAAGATGAAGTGTTAGACTTAATGTATTTTAATTTAGAAAACAATGACGATGCTTTAAGTTATTTTGAGCGAGATGGTTATGATACTTCTGAGTTGATTCCTTTTATTAAAGATGAAATTTATAAGCTAAACGAAAGTAAAGATGAGCATCCTTTAGTTCCATATGTTTCTATGACAGATGGTAGAATGCTTATAAATAAAGTGAGGTTATTGAATCATAAATGGATTATTGCCGATTTTTCAGATGGTAAACATTGGGGAGAATTATTTATCACTTATGAAATCGTTGATAAAAAGGAATTAAAATTCAATTTGGTAGAATCGTTTATGTATCCAGCACAAACGTATTAAATCTTCTTTTTTAACCAGTCTTTTAGAGCATAGAAATTTTGAGGAGCAACACCATGTCCAACTGGGAATTCTTCATAAACATATTCAATATTTAACGCCCTAAGCACATCAGGAGTTTTTCTTGCCCAATCAACAGGAATCACTTGATCCACGCTTCCATGCGAACAATAAAAACTTAAATCACTTAAGTCATTGTTTTGAAAACCTTCAGTAATGATATCTAAATTTATGTAACCACTGAGAGCAACTACATTATTTACTTTTTCAGGATAGCTTAAAGCTACTGCATAGCTCAAAATTGTCCCTTGACTAAAACCCAATAGGTTTACATTATTCTTATCAATGGGGTAAGCTTCAATCACTTCATCAATAAAATGAGCAATGCTGTCACGTGATTGTTTGGCTTGTTCATTATCACTCCATTTTCCCTGTTCAGCATCAAAATTAATAGCATACCAAGCATTTCCAAAAGGTTGTAATGCATAAGGAGCTCTTATAGAAATAATGAATAATTCATCAGTAAGTTCAGATGCAAATGAAAACAAATCATTTTCATCACTTCCATAACCATGTAGCATTATTAATGCTGGAGCATTTTCTTTTAAAATAGATGGTCTACAAATGTGGTACAACAATAAGTCTTTCATAGAAATTAGTTACCTAAACTAGCAAATAGTTTTTGATATAATGGTCCTAAAACTGGAGTTGGTTGTGTGCGACCAGTAACTGCTGTCATGAATCCATAGACAAATAAGACTCCGAAAAAGATATACCAACCCAAAGTAACAAACCAGCTATCAAAACCACCAATTATGTAACCCAATGCAAAAAATGTTAACCATAATCCTAAAGCTTGACGAACATGAAAACTTGTAAATTCATTTTTCTTATCATTATTTAAATAAAAGGCTATGATAGTTCCAATAATGGTTAAATAGCTTATGATTGCATTAGATTTTCCTTCTTCAATGGTTTGCTCTGTCATCATGATTACAATTGAATTTTGTTGTTATTAATTATTCCGTAGACATTACCTTTTAAGGTGTGTCCCTCAAAAATACTGTTTTTTGATTTAGAACTTATATGGTCTTTTGTGAATGTATGAGTACCATCTGGATTAAACAGTGTGATATTTAGCTTATTACCCTTATTTATTGACATTGGTTCAAGCCCGAAACGTTCTTTACCTTTTATCAAAAACTTAATTGCTGTTTTGGTTGGAAATATACTATTTAAAGCTCCAAATGCAGATTCAAGTCCAATAGTTCCGGAAGACGCATAATCAAACTCAATCTTTTTAAGTTCTATATCTAATGGATTATGGTCAGAGGTGACCATGTCTATAGTTCCATCTTTTAAACCATCAATAAGCGCATCAATATCTGTTTGTGTTCGTAAAGGAGGGCTTACTTTAAAATTGGTATCAAAACTAGTCAGCTCTTCATCCTTTAAAATTATATTATGAATTGCTACGCTACATGTCACATCTAGCTTTTTCTTCTTTGCTGCTCGTATTAATTCTACAGATCTTGCAGTTGAAATTGTAGGAATATGCAATTTTCCGTTAGTGTATTCCAATAAAAATAAATCTCTAGCAACTTGTAATTCTTCGGCAAGGGCAGGAATTCCTTTTAGGCCAATAGAAGTACTCGTTATGTTTTCATTCATAACACCATTTTGAGCAATGGCATTTTCTTGAGGGAAACTACATACCAGACCATCAAAATTACTTGCATACTGCAATGCAATTTTCATCAAATTCGAATTTGAATGTGCTTTTTTATAGTCTCCAAATGCAACAGCTCCAGCAGTTTTCATATCGAACAACTCGGCTAATTCTGTTCCTTGACTTTTTTTGGTTAAAGCTCCAATAGGTAACACATCAACTGCGTTATTTTTAGCTTTATTTTTCAGAAAAGATACATCAGAATTTGTGTCAATTATTGGGTTTGTGTTGGCATTAATTGCAACAGCTGAAAATCCAGATTTTGCAGCTACTTTCAATCCATTATCAATAGTTTCACGCTCTTCAAAACCAGGTTCACCAAAACAAACACTACTATCAAACCAACCTTGTGAAATGTGTAAATTATCAAGTGAAATTTCACGATAATCTTTAGAATTTTTAATGTTACTAGCAATATTTACAATGACTCCTTTTTCAACTAATATATCTTGCTTTTTATTATGAAAATCACTCTTCGCATCAATAATAGTGGCAGATTTTATAAGTACGTTCATTTAAAATATTTTAAGATGAGCATTTCTATAATTAAGAATATTAGTGCAAAAATAACAAACCATTTCCAGAGCGCATTAATATTATTGTCACTTTTTATGTTTGTAAGCAATTCAGGTAGCGAATTACTAATAGTGACATTTTGAATTGATGAAAGATCTTGATAGCTTAAATTACTTTCTGAACGATCATAATTAAAGCTTATATGCTCTAGAACTTCATTGTTATTCGTAATTGCATATGTGCTTGCTTTCTCTGGAGCTTCATTAGTTATTACACTTACTTTATTTGAAAATGTTTGCTGTTGAGGAATAATTTCAATATCCTCAAACTTTAGTTTTAAAATGGCATCTTGCTGCATTGTTGTGTTTACATCAAAAGTATTTTCTTTACCAATATCATAATAGAGCTTAGGTAATTTAAGACTTTGCCTACCAATATTATAAATAGTTGGAACTATTAATGGAGAGTCTATGAAATTTGAATTTTCGGAGCTAAGAGAAGCCGCAAATACAAAGGTGTTATTAGTTTGAACTAGAAAAGGTTTGTTGTCTTCAAAACTTAAAATGGCACTTTCAGGAGTGTTAATATTATAATAATTATGGACTATTGGATATTGAAAATTTGAAACTTGCTTATCAAATACGGCATCAAAAACTGGATGCGAATAATTAATCGAGGTTATATTTTTATCTGCATTGGTTTCATTTGATAATGCAGCATTACCAATTCCAGAAAGACCCTGATTATAAGAACTAATATTAGCTTTTATAGCAGGAATAATAAGAACATAACCACCATTATTAGTAAAGTTTTGTAATGCATTTGATAGCGAAACAGGAATTGACACCAACTCATTTAAGATGATTAAGTTTTGTTTTGAGATATCATTGAAGTTTAATTGCTTGGCGAGTACACTTTGTAAAACAAATTCATCTTCAGTAAAAATTCGCTTTAAGAAATTGTCACTCGCTTCATTGATGACAAGTACATTTATTTTTGAGCGCTCGTTAATATTAAAAAATAGTGCATTATCAAATTGAAGACTAGCATCATCAATAGTGATTTTGCCATTTATTTTTACATTATTCGGAATGCTAAATGTGGTTGAGTTAGAACTCATGCTATTTACGGCAGATTTGGCAACTAGATTCTCACCATTAAATAATGAAATTGGTAAATCTTCAAGTGATTCTGGACTACCATCTAAACTCACTGTTAGCTCAATATTAGAAGTATTAATTTTAGAAATGTACAAGCTATCAATGCTTACATTACTAGTGTTTACAGGTTTTAGTTGTACTAAATTAGCATTGATGGAACTATCAGGTTGAATTTGTAATCCTTGTTCTAACTGCTGAAAATCTGAAACTAAAATTAAATTTTTTCTGGTACTATTATCTTTACTGAATAAGCCTTTTCCCTTTAAAATAGCTGCATTATACTCTAATTGATTGGAGGTATATCCTAATTGCAACAACTCATTTTGAATAGTTTTAGAGTTACTATTTTTTAGTGTAGAATTATTTGAGAATATAGTAACCTTCTCATCATTATAATTTGATTCAAGTATATCTTGAACAGCTCTTTTTAATAGTTCACCTTGATTTCCTTTTGCCTGCATGCTAAAAGAATTATCAAGATAGATAACGGTTTCAGATTCTAATTTTAAGGTGTCATCTTTACTAAAATATGGCTGTGTAAATGCCAATATAATTGCAGCAAACAGTAATAGTCTGGTTAAAAGAATTAGCAACTTTTTTAATTGCGAGCTTTTACGAGTTTGAATAGTTACACTTTTTAAAAAGGCAACATTGGTAAAATCAACTTTTTGGAATCGTCTTAGCTGAAATAAATGGACAATTATAGGAATAAGGAGCAGTAGTAAAGCGTAAAGAAGTTCTGGGTGTTTAAACTGCATTTCAATAATTGATTTGTCAAATATAGAAAATGCGAACAGATAAATTTAATAGTGTTCGGAGAATTTTAACAGTTAACGCATAATCTTCTAGCAAAAGAAAAAATAATCGACCATTGGTACCATATTTTGATTTCTGAGATAAGCTTTAATTTCTTTTTGGGCTCTAGAATTTGCTACAGTAATGATACTTTGTGGATTTTGAATAGTTTCTAAGTACTTAAAGTCATGAAGTTCTTGATTATAAATATGCTTACCAATCTTTTTTGGATTGTCACAAATCCAGACAAAATCAATATTATGTACAATAAAATAACTAGTAGAAAATTTTCCTTTGTGTCCAGCTCCCCAAATCACCAAGGTTTTCGAAGGGTTATAATCCAATTTGAGAAAGTGGTGTAACTTGAGTTTTAGTAGCATATCATGAGCATAATTATTTTGCACTCTTGATGAGCGATAACTATAATCTCTCCAATGATGTAAGAGTTTAGATGACGGAATACACTTTATGTTATGCTTATAAAAGCGAAATACTAAATCATAATCTTCAGGATAAATTTTTGAATTAAAAGCACCGCAGTTGTCAAAATCTTCACGATGAATCATCCAACAAGGAGAAGCGATGACACACTCTTTATAAATTTCTGAGTAATTTGAACCTTTTTCTGTTAAGGCGTTTAGCCACTTTTCATAGTTAGAAAAGCCTTCATTAATACCTTCTTCTGAAAAATATTTTACCAAACCTAGAGAAATATGACCTTTGCCATGATTTACTAAATCATCGTGCATTATTTGGAGTTTATTTAATGACATTATATCATCACTATCCATTCTAGTAATTATATTGCCTTTACTTTTAGAGTAGGCTAGCTGCAAGGCATCAATGATTCCACTTCCTTTGTTTTTATGAAGTTGAATCCGAGAATCTCTTGTTGCAAATCCTTCGACTATTGAATAACTTTCATCTGTAGAGTGGTCATCAATAATAATTAATTCCCAATTTGAATAAGTTTGTTTTAAAATGGAGTCTAAGCATTCTGCAATAAACTGTGAAGTGTTTTTGAAAGGAACAAGAATACTTATCAATTGATGTTGTATTATTATTTCGTTAATGCATCAATCAGAATTTCAGCAGACTTAACATTAAGAGTATCGCCAGCATCTGTCCAAACCAAATAAATGTTATCATCATTAATTGCCATTCTTGGGAATCCACTTGACCGACTACTTGCTGTTTCAGAAACTACAAAAGGATCAGAAACATTACCATTTTTATTGACATAATGCAATAAAATTTCAGATTCACCCTCTTTACTATTCATGGAACTCAATATCGCAGAACCATCACTTAATATTTCAACATCTAATCGTCCCATAGTTGTTTCTTGTACAACTGTTATTGGTCTGCCAAATGTATTTCCATTATCGTTGGAAAATGCCATTTTTACCTGAGGCAAATTATCAGCAGCAGTAAACCAAGTAACTACAACAAAATTATCTTTTGCCGAGATAGAAGGTCCATTTACAGGGCAGCCTGCTATTTTCCAATTATCATTAGAGATTGGTTTAGGATCTGTCCAACTACCATTAACTTGCTTGACATAGTAAGTGTCTCTTATTTCATCTTCTGAGCGATCACGATATACAACAATAGGACCTTCATTGGTCATAGCGACATCAGTTTGGCAACAATCGCAAACACGATTATCTAACAAGTATTCTTGTAGAAGCTCTCCTTTATTGTTAATGACAGCACTTCTAAGTGTCATTTGCTTTTGAATTGTTGAATCAGTTTCAGCATAAGCATTTTGTCTACCATCAAGCCAAACAGATAGGTAACTATCATCACTCAACGCAATTTTACTTACGAAACCATGTTCCGTGTTGGTATTGTCAGAATGAGGTTTAAAAGATTCATTCCAAGAATCTCCATTATCAGTTGATTGAATCAATTTTACATCATAAGCATAGGTGTCATCTGCACTTTTTTGTAAATAATGGGCAACAAGATTTGATGCTCCAAATGAAGTAATCGAAGGAAAATCAGCCCAATTTACAAACCAATTGTTTCCTTTTGCAATTATTTTTGTTGACGACCATTCGTTATCAATAAGTTGAGAAAACTTTAAAGAGCTTTTCGTATCCTCGTTCTTTTCAATCCAACTCAGATAAATTGCTCCATTTTCAGATTTATGAATACTTGGCTCAGAACTACTAATGCCTGAAGTAGGTACAGAAAGTGACCTTACAGGCTCAATTGGTTCAGATTTACAAGAATAGAATCCAAAAAGTAAGCTTCCAACATAAAAATATGCCAGAAGCTTTTTGTTTATGCTAATATTTAGCTGATTTTCCATTTGCGGAAGATTTTATTAAAAATTCTCTTATATCCTCGTTAGCTTTTATTAGATCTTCATTCCTTAAGTACATCATGTGTCCACTTCTGTAGCCCTTAAAACTCATACGACCTTTCATTTTGCCGCTAGGATCAATTTGTGACAAAGTATATTTAGCCGTAAAAAATGTGGTAGCTCCATCGTAATAACCTGACTGATTTAATACGTGTAAATATGGATTTGTTGCCATTGCTTTTCGTAAATCATCTCTGGTCGTATTATCTTCATTATTCCATGGATGAACAGGACCAAACATATTATACTTAATATCAGTATCGAATTTTAATTCGTTTTTAATGTAATGATTAATTGCTGGAGCAAACGAGTGTAGCCAAGACGTTAATTCAGGACTATAATCAGGACTCATACCTGCTTCCATTTTATCAATACCTAAATATCTAGAGTCTAAACGACCAATAGTTTGTCCTGTTTTATCGCGTAATAATTCTTTCCAAAAAAAGCTGTTTGGCACTACCAAGTTATGCTGCAAAATCACCTTTTTGCTCAATCCTGAATAATAAGAGTACTTTTCTGACACACTATTACGTTCAGCATCAGAAATAAAACCTCCTTTAGCAATTGCTGGCATTAAAGTATTAATGGCATAGTTTTCAACTTCAGGCAAAATATCTGTTAAATCCTGATTTTGTAAAGCAGCAGGCAACATTTTATGATACCATGCTGCAGCAGTTTTATATGGTAGGTCAAGTGCTGAATATTCAGGTTGTCCATCCGTATTGTATGCATTATAATCTGCTGGTGATACCATGATAACACCATTTAAGTACATCCATTGTGAGCTTTGCAATTCATTTGATAATCCCATAACACGAGTTCCTCCATAACTTTCACCAATAATGTATTTAGGAGATTCCCAACGATTGTGACGTGATACAAATGTATTTACCCATTCTGCCAAATATTTTATGTCAGCATTAATACCAAAGAACTCCTTGTTATCAGGCATTTTACCGTCTTTATCTGGAACCATACGTGAATAACCTGTATTTACAGGGTTTACAAATACAATATCTGCAACGTCAATAATTGAATTAGGATTGCTGCTGAAACCATAAGGCTGTACAGGATAACCTTCATCATCAATATTTAAAATACGAGGCCCAGTATATGCGACATGCATCCAAACTGATGCAGAACCAGGCCCTCCATTAAAAGAAATGATAAGTGGTCTGTGAGTACTATTTTTTACATTATTTCTTGTGTAATAAGTGTAGTATAGCGTTGCATGTGGATCTCCATTTTTGTCCCAAACTGGTTGCATACCAGTTTCTGCAGTATAGGAGAAAATCTGACCCTTAACAGTGGTGTTATGAGTGGTAATTACCATGGTGTCTACTGGAATCGTTCTGCTTTGTGCAAAAGCACTAACAACTCCTAAAATCATGAGGAGTGAAAAGAATTTTTTCATTTAATTGAATTTAGTTGAATTTAGTTGAATTTAGTTGAATTTAGTTGAATTTAGTTGAATTTAGTTGAATTTAGTTGGTTAAAGTTTTAAAGGTACTTAAAGACTTTTGATTTTTATGTTAAAATTTTTCAAAAACTCCGAGTCCAAAGAGAGCAAAATCATACTTCACAGGATCACTCGAATCTAGACCTCTTAAGGATGCATCTAACTCAGCTAAAGCCTTAGCATCATTCTGTTTTCTGTTTAGTAAACCTAGTTTTCTGGCAACATTACCAGAGTGTACATCCAATGGACAAGATAATTGACTAGGAGAGAGGGTTTTCCAAATACCAAAATCTACTCCAGCGGTATTGTTTCTTACCATCCATCTTAAAAACATGTTAATGCGTTTGGCTGCTGAATTTTTAAAAGGATCACTCACATGTTTTTGTGTGCGTCGTTCATGTGGTATTTCAAAAAAGAGCTGTTTAAACAGATGAATACTTTCTTGCATTGAGGTTGGTTTTGCGTGTTTCGCAAAGACAGTTTCTAGACCTTTATGGTTTATATAAATATGCTGCAAACTTTTAATAAACTGAATAAAATCTGAACCATTAAACGTGCGATGCACAAAAGGGAGTAAACGTTCCAAATCCTTATCTTGATGGTTGATTACAAAGTCATAAGGAGATTGCTCTAATAGTTGCATCATTTTATTAGCATTTTTAATAATGCTTTTTCTATTTCCCCAAGCTATTGTTGCTGTGAGAAATCCAGCTAATTCAATATCTTCTTTGGTTGAAAACTGATGCGGAATTTGAATAGGATCACTCTCAATAAATTTTATGTTATTGTATTGGATAACCTTGGTGTCAAGGAATTCTTTGAGTTCTGTTTTTGTCAAATCGTTTGTAACTTTAGTTGAAATGCTAAAATAAAACAATTAACTTCGTAAACTAGCACTGAGCATGTTGAAGTGCCGTCTGATATAAAACACTTGTACTGAGTTAATCGAAGTATTAAAACGATTTCATATCATATCATTGGTAAACATTAAACTAGCATAAAAACCATTCAATTATGAAACAACTACTATTTGTACTCATTTTTATTTCAATATTTGCAGGATGCAAAACTGAAAAAAAAGAAAGCAAAAAACTAATTAATTCATTACCGCTTAATGCATATTTTCAAAATAGCGAGCTTCCTGCTGCGATTATGGGATATAGTACCAAAGAAGGAAAAATGGAATGGTATGCGTTTGGTCCTTCAATTTGGGGAGGAAATGACACGATAAATGAAAATAATATTTTTAGAATTTATTCAATGACAAAAGCCATTGCCTCTGTTGCTGCATTACAACTTGTCGAACAAAGTTTAATTGGTTTAGATGACCCATTAGATGAATTGATGCCAGAAATGACATCTATTCCTATACTTACTGAAAAAGGAGAACTGGTTGAAGCGAAAAAGATAATAACATTGAGACATTTATTGACCAATACAGCAGGATTTGGATATAAATTTATGAGCCCTCGACTTCAGGCATTCGATGTATCTGAATGGAAATTTGATGATTACCCAAGATTTTTTGAACCAGGTGAGCAATGGCTATATGGTACTAATTTAGATTGGGTTGGAAAAATAATTGAAAAAATAAGTGGTCAAGATCTTGAAACTTACTTAAGAATAAATGTTACTGGACCATTAAAAATGAATAGTACCTGGTTTAATGTGCCTGAAAATCTTCAAGAAAATATTGTTTCATGGGGAACTAGAGATTCAACGGGATTTCAAGAGCACCCTCGTCTTCCGTTCAAATCAGTTGCTGAATACAGTGCAGGAGGTGGTTTGTTTGGATCACCAAAAGACTACCTCACATTTCTTAAATGCATACTTAATTATGGAAAATTTGATGGTGGCCAAATATTGAAACCCAAAACTGTTGAGTTGATGTTTAAAAATCATCTACCTAATGATATTACTATACAAGATGGAGATACACATGGATTGACATGGGCAATTGAGGATAGTGCTGATGAAATGGTACGCAGTAAAGGTTCAGGGTATTGGGGAGGTCTAGCTAATTCTTTTTATTCAATAGATAAAGAGAAAGATGTAGCTATAGTTTATTTTACTAATTTTTTCCCTTACGGAGATAAAGAAACACTTGATTTTTACCGGCTTTTTGAAAAGGAAGTCTATACGAGCCTTATAACTAAATAACGATTTGCCAACAATGCTTATAAATAATTGCTTGTTACAACCACCTCTGAAAATTCCTGTGAAATTTTCAACTTTGTATGTACTTGCAATGCTTAGTGTAAACCCATGCAACTACTCATAGCCGAGACGATGAGCTCAACCCAAATATCAACTCACAATTTTCCCATCAACCATAGTGAGTTTTCTATCAGCCATATTTGCTAATTCTTGGTTGTGAGTTACAATCACAAAGGTTTGACCAAATTCATCACGTAGTTTAAAAAATAGGTTGTGCAAATTTTCAGCAGATTCACTATCTAAGTTTCCAGAAGGTTCATCAGCAAAAATAACTTTTGGATTATTTATCAAAGCCCTAGCTACAGCAACACGTTGTTGTTCGCCACCTGAAAGCTCATTGGGTTTATGAGTGTGTCTATCAGACAGACCTAAGAAATCAAGTAATTCCTTGGCTCTTTTTTCTGCATCAGATTTGGCTATGCCTTTAATAAATGCAGGTAAACAAACATTCTCCAAAGCTGTAAATTCTGGTAATAATTGATGAAACTGGAAGATAAAACCAAGTGTTTCATTTCTGAATTTTGCAAGCTGTTTTTCAGTCAAATCTATTATGGAAACCTCATTGATTTTTAGTTCAGATTGCTCCTTTGAGGAAGCATTGTCAAGTGTTCCAAGAATTTGAAGTAAGGTTGTTTTTCCTGCCCCTGAAGCACCTACAATGGAGACAATTTCACCTGGTTTAATATTAAGATCTACACCTTTTAATACGTGTAAGTCACCAAAATATTTATGGATGTTTTTTGCTTGAATCATTTATTTTATTCTGAAGTAAAAATACAGAATTGCAGGCTATCTTTGTAAGAATTATTAACATTTATACTCTTAAGGTCTACTTAAACTTGGATCTTTTTTCTTAAAAACCGTTTTAATAGAATTATAATCTAAGTAATAAATCATTTTTACTGAAAAAGTGTGTTGTATATCTTGATCAAATAAATCTTTTAAGCTTTCGCCAAATGTATCTCGAGAAGCTGATGTAGAATTAAACAGTTGATTTCTATATAGAGCAATTAATTGACTTCCTGGTGCAAATTGCCACTCATAACTTAAATCTAAATTCCAGATATTAAAATTTCTATTAGGGTCTAAGTCTAAATTTGTAATAGTATGCCCAGTTTCTTTAGACTGTGAACCATCTTGCATTAAAGTATATAACTCTTCTTTATTAGTTGCAATTGACCAATAATTTCTAAAGGAAAGCTTGAGCGAGTTGAGAGCATCAAAATTATAAGATCCTGAAATAGAATTTTCGACTGTTTTTTGATCTCTCTCTGTGAATATAATTTCATCATTGTCTAACTTAGTCACATAGCCACGACTCCCTATTTTTCTCTCATAATTAATATCATATTCCAAAGTAAATTTATCGTTGAATCTAAAATTTGGTCCAAATCGAACTCTATATTCTTTAAAATTTCGTTCGCTATCTAATAAAGTGGCATAACTAATATTAGCACTAGTTGAGAGTGCCTTATTGCTATTGGTATAAATATACGTTCTACCACTAACAAAGTTATTAAAGGTGTAAAACCTATCGTTTTCTTGATCTCTAGGTTCAAAATAATCACGCTGTTCACCTAATGCTGTTTCAATATTACCACCAATCCACATTAAATTTTTAGTTCTAGCATTGGCACTAATTTCAATTTTATTTCCAGTGTAATCATTATTACTATATCTCCAATCAAGTTGACTTTGTAAACGTATATTAAAACTGTTTAAAAACCCTCTTGGCTCAAAAATTTGATACCTGAAATTACCTTCTAAACTTTTAAAATTATCTTTTGTTGCAAAACCTAAATCGTTTACATTATAATTATCGTCCCTAATACTTCCTCCAATACCATATTGATAAGTTCCACCTACCTTGCCAAGAGAAAAACCTGCGTCAAACCCTGTAGAATTATCGTCTACAAGATTAATGCTACTTATTTTACCTTGCCCACTAATATTGTAAGTATTGGTTTTGTCTGTTAAACTAAAAAGCAATGCCGTCGCATTAGCATCTCTAAAACCACCTTCTCTTAAAACACTTGTATTTATAAGACTTATGGAAGAGTTTTGATTTAATTGTTGGTCTAATACTATGATATTATAATTTGAAAAAGGTTCTGTTGTACGTTCCCTATATGTTATTGTTGAATCAATTTTTTCGTTATTACTGTCAAGTATATATTTTGTGTTTTTTATGGTCGCGTTAGTTTTTTCGGTAAGAGCATTAAATACACCTATTCCCAATCCATTTTTATTACGTCCAGATACTTTAATGGCGTTAAGCATTTTTACGCTTCTCGGATTTTCTATAACTTCTTCCACTTCATTTGCAGTGTCAATTAATTCATCATATACATCGTTACGTTCTACAGGAGTGTTACCAATTCTTCTTGAATAGAATAAGTTTCCTTTACTAAAGAGGTTAACGCCTTCTTTAAAAAATTGGCGTTGTTCATCATAACGTTGTTCAAAAGGGCCTAAATTTAATACGACTTTATCAAAAGCAGCTTGACTAAAATCGGGAATTAACGTAACATCAAGTGTAAAGCTCTCGGTTAATCCATATTTTACATCCATTCCAAATCCAATATTGCTCACTGTTTCGTTGCTTTGGGAAACAGCATTAAAAGATGTAAAGGGATAAAAAATTAATCGAGTAGGTGGTGATATATTTTTTAGCCCTCTGAGTTCTCCATCATAAATTCCTTCATTTCCCTTGGTTCTGTCTATAGGACTCCAACTATAATCAAGACCTTCTTTTCTAAATTTCCTATAAAATTGTATTCCCCAAACTGGATCTTCTTGATTTGAAAAACGAAGCGCAGCATACGGAATTTCCATTTCAACTATCCAACCGTCCTCAACATGCTTTACAGCACTGTCCCAAACGGCATCCCAACCTCTATCTCCTCTTGGGCCAGGACCACCACCTCTACTACTTGAACCTCCAATTATATCTACTTGAGTACCAGAACTCATCACATAAAACTTGATGTCATTTTGAGCATCATTATTTGGGTTAAATGTGACTCCAAAATAATCGGCTTGTCCAAAATCATCTCTAGGTGAAAAAATTTTAAAAATATCTTCAGGATTATCGTGTAAATAAGCAGCAATAAAAATGGCCTGATTATTATAAGTCATCCGAACCTCAGTTTTTTGGTGAGGTTTAGCAGGAGTTCCCATTTCTGGGTCATACTGTACAAAATCTGTCGTAATTTCTGTTGTTTTCCAAATTTCATCGTCAAGAATTCCATCTATCTTTGGAGCAATAGTAGTTTTAATAATGTTAAAGGTTTTTTTCTGTTGCGCCTTTACTATTAACACACAGCATAACACGCATGAAAAAACAAATACTTTATTCATTCTAAATTTGGTAGTTTCATTTTTTTCAAAACTACACTTAGAAATGTAAGATTATGCTAAGTAAATGTTAAAAACTGATTTGTAGCACGTAAGAAAAAAAAGTTGTAAAACAATGCCATAAACCATTTTCAATATAAGAAGAGTGATTAGTTACGCTTTTTAAAGACGTTTTTATATTGTATATAAATCGTAATCTACAGTTGACCAATGATTTCTAAACGTTAGTGAATAAAGTTTGTGATTTTTTCTGCTTTTTGCCAAGCTTGGTCGTCAAGAACAGCATCAATTTTTGATGGATTAGTTACTCGTTTTAGGTTTAGGAATTTTTTGTCTTGTGCATTTATAGAATTAAAAAATAATACAAATGAATAGATAGTAGAGGTTCATTTTTTTGATTGATTAGATTGATGATTTTTTGTAATGACCTGAAAAAAGCTTGATTGTTACAATCTTAAATAAGACTATAATTTAATTTTTAATAGAACTCCTAACCAGACGATTGAAAATTAATAAATTGTTAATACTTAGTATGGTAGCATTTGCATAGTAGACTCATATATTTTGCTTAATTTTAAATTCAGAAAAGAAATTAAACATTAAACTAATAAATAAATGCCATATAAAAAATTTGAAGAGTACAACATGCAAGTTACTGACGACGTCAAAGACAGGTACAAAAACATTATAAAAGATCTTGGTGAAGACACTACTCGTGAAGGATTAGCTAAAACTCCAGAGCGTGCAGCAAAAGCAATGCAGTTTCTTACACAAGGCTATAAACAAGATGCTGAGAAAATTCTGAAGAGTGCCATGTTTAAAGAATCCTATAACGAAATGGTGATTGTAAAAGATATTGAACTGTATTCATTGTGTGAACATCATATTTTGCCATTTTTCGGAAAAGCACACATTGCTTATATTCCTGATGGACACATTGTTGGATTGAGTAAGATTCCGCGCATCGTTGATGTATTCGCACGACGACTGCAAGTGCAAGAACGACTCACTGAGCAAATTTTAAACTGTATTGATAAGACTCTAAAACCTCAAGGTGTGGCTGTAGTTATTGAGGCATCTCACATGTGTATGATGATGCGTGGTGTCCAAAAACAAAATTCTGTCACAACAACCTCAGGATTTAGAGGCGCTTTTAAAAATATTGAAACAAGATCGGAGTTTTTAAAACTAATAAGTGAAAAGCTATCATAATAAACTTGGTACATTACTTGTTATATTTTTATAAACAACACATTATGAATTTTGAAAATACAAGCAAGTATAAAATGCTTGTTTTAAGCATCCTTTTTGATGCCATTGGATTTGTAACAATTATCGATATTATTTGGGCACCACTTTCTGCTTATTTAATGACAAAAATGTACAAAGGCCAAACGGGAAAAATAGCAGGAACATTTTCTTTTATTGAAGAAATGATTCCTGGCTTAGATATTATTCCAACATTTACCATTACTTGGTTTTATGTTTATGTTTTTAAAAGTAAAACTCAAGAATCAATTATTGAAGTATAGAAAACTAATTAAAGATTATAAGTCAAACCAAGTGTAAAATTTCGTCCCATATTATAAATATTATCTGTTTTAAATCTAGATAGATGATTTATGTAAGTTTTATCTGTTAAATTGGTTCCAGAAACAGATATAGTCAATTCTTTTTTAAACACATTTAATGTTCCTCCAAATCCTGCACTTAGTAAACTGTAACTATTTGTATTCGTTTCAAAAGCACTGATGTTATCTTGTTTGAATGTCGATTTTAGTTTAATAAATGCATAGCTACTTTTTAAATAAAAATTTGCACTGTTGCTAGCAAATTTATCATTATCAAATTCAGATCTAAGAGTATTACTAATAGAATTAGCTGGAATTAAAGGTAAATAATTTCCATTATCTTGCTTGCCTGTAACCGTTTCAAAGCTACTTTCAAAATGTAGCCAATCTAAAGGATGTGGATGAAAGTGCAAACCAAATTCTCCTCCATACAATTCTGCGTCATCTTGTAAATAAGTGTAAACAGGATTAGCATCTATAACATTTCCATTAGGTGAAATAAAAATGTAATTGTTCACCTTGTTATAAAATCCATTGGCAAAAACTTCAATATGCTCGTTCTTAAATTCAAGTGCTAAGTCTGTTTGTATGTTTTGTTCGTTAGATAAATTGAGGTTTCCAATTTCAAACCTATTGGTACCTTCATGTACACCATTTGATGCAAGTTCAGCCAAATTAGGTGCTCTAAAACCTGAGGCTAAATTAAGCCTAACAGTCAGTTTTTCCAAAAGGTTTGTTTTTATACCAATAGCTCCATTAAAACTATTGTAACTTTTATTGGAATTACTAATTGGAATATCAATGACTCTATTGTCAAAACGCGCTCCAAGCTGCAAATCCAATTTCTTAAAATGCACATGAGAAACTGCTAAAAAACCAATATCATTTGTTGTTGCATCTGGAATTAAAGTTTCTGTTCCTAAATTGACATTTGTTTGAGACATACCTTGTGTTCCAACAATAGTTTCAAACTTTCCAAGCTCAGGTAAGTTGTATTTAATATCGTAATTGAAGGTTTTAAGTTTAAAATCTAAAGAAGGCTTTAGTAATTGCTCAAACTCTTTTCGTGCATTATATAGGTAACCTAAATTTATAGAAAGACTAGAGTTATTTAAAAATACTTTAGATTTTGAACTAAAGATATGGTTGGTTACTTCTTGAAAAGGCAGCAATGGGGCTCTGTTAGTATTTTGGACACCAATATCTTCAGGAATACCAGGTTTCAAGTTGTTCACATTGTATCTAAATTCGGTTTTAAAAGCATTGTTTTGATATCCAAGGGCAGCCTTAAAATCCTGTTCTCTGAAACGCGAATTAGTAACTCTATAATCTTTTGTTTTATAATCTGAATGCTCTGTGAGACTTCCTCTAAAGATGAATTTAAATGCATCTCCAGAAGATTTGAAACCTGCATTGGTATTATATCCTTTGGTGTTGCTAAAATAATTTACAGAAACATCTCCTTCTGATGTATTGCTTGAAGCAAATTTTTCAGGATTTAAATAAAGAACACCTCCAATTGCATCGGAGCCATATAGCAGAGAAGCTGGCCCTTTTATGACTTCAACGCTTTCAATTCCAGCTTCATTAACACCAAGACCATGTTCACTACCAAACTGCTGATTTTCTAGTCTAACACCTTGTGTATAAACAAGTACACGATTACTGCTTAAACCTCTTATCACAGGCTTGCCAATACTTATTCCTGTTGAAACACTTTCTACACCTGCCATATTGGTTATTCCGTCAGATAGGGTAACAGCGCCTTTGGCTTTTAGGTCAGACACTTTTTCACGTTCAACTTTCATTACATTTTCACTTTGTAATTTGTGAAAAGGGGTTGAAACAATGATTTCTTCCATTTCTATTGCTGAAGGCGATAGAATAACTTCCAATGCTTCATCTCTCGGAAGATTTATTTGACTCGAATAAGTTTCATAACCCAAGACTGAAATAACAATTTTATAATTTCCATTCGGTAGGTGTAATAATTCAAAGTTTCCATTTTCGTCAGAAATGGTTCCTTTTTCAAGTTCTGGGAAATACACATTAGCAAAGGCTATTGTGATGTCAGTTTGTTTGTCTTTTACGGTTCCTTTGAGTGAGTTCTGTGAAAACGCATTTGCTGATGCGAATAATAGCATACAGCTTATTAAATATTTCATGCTGACTTTTTATTAATTTAAATTGATAAGTGATTATTACTATCCGATTTAAATTAATTGTGGTGGACCACGAAGTGAAGTTTGTTCAATTTGTAAATTATTGTAGAACGATTTATAGAAATTGTCTACTTGATGTATTTGATCTGTAGTTAAAAAACTATACTCTTTAGGTTGAAAATTTAACGCATTATTTAGCTTAAATTTATAGAACTCGCAATCTAAATCTAGCTCGTGATAGTGACTTTTTTGAGGAGTTTTGCATACTTCATGCTTATGCATTTCAAAAGCATGAGCCAATTTTACAAATGAAGGCACAAGCAATGCAATAATTAAAATTACTAAACTAATTTTAAAACCTATATGTGCTTTTAATTTTGTCATTCTTTAATTAGTCTTCCTAATCCCATGCGTTTTGCTAGCCTTTTTAAAAAATCTCTAAAGAAACTATATTGCCCAAAAATCCAAGCAATGGTAATTAACAGAATTTGATAAAAAATTAAACCAATAATAATATAAAGTAACCAATACACAAAAATATTTAAGTTTTCTTTAGTAATATCAAGAAATTGCATTATTGGTTTGCTCACAAACACTGATAATGAACCAGTAATGGCAAATACTATGAAAACACGAATCATTTCCCATTTATATTCTAGTACCCATTTGTTTTCAAGTCTTCTAAAAGTGAATAGAAAAAACTTCAATAATATGAAATAAAGTACAATAGTTAATACTACCAAATATGGAATATTAGATATTTCATATCTATCAAAAAAGATACCAGCTAGTTTATACGAACTGTATAATAGTAGAGTTATACCTAAGATTGGAAAAAACAATTGCCAATTATGTTGTATTTCCCAGCGAGTTTTAAATTTTTGCATACTATCAAATTCCATGCAAATATACCACCTGAAATTAAATTCTAGGAGCTAAACCTGATAATTGTTGTTTATAGTGTAATTGAAAATAAATGAAATAATTGTAGAGCTTATAATTTACATCATAGCCATAATCTGTTGAAAAGTTATAATCAATTTGCATTTCATAAAGATTGGTATTGTAAACAGAAGGTTGTAGCACTCGTCTGTTCCATTCTGATACATAAATTTGATTTCTGCCTTCAAGAAATTCTTGTGAATAATAACCTTCTGGTTTTGCCATTCTTTCTAACCAAGAATTAAAACCAGGCTCAATAATGATGATTTCATATTCCAGCTTATCATTAGCAATTCTAACTGTGTCTTGTTCTTTTGTTGTAGATTGATTACGATCAGTTGGCATTTTATTAACTGTATTACAGCTAACTATAAAAATGCTTGCAATGAGTAATAATCCTAACTTTTTCATTGTCTTGTTTTTATTTAAAGTTACAAAAATTGTTCCAAATCCTTATTATTGTTAGCATTCTTTAACACAAAAAAAAGCCAAACATCGCTGCTTAGCTTTTAAAATATCAAAATAAATATGTTAGCGTTTACCGAAAAGACCACCAAGTAATCCTCCAAGTCCACCTTTCTTTTTATTACCATTGCCTCCTAAAACCATTCCTGCAACATCGTCTATAACACTTCCATCGCCATCTGCATCTAAAATAGATTCTAAAAAGCTTTGTTCTTGTTGTGGTGAGTTTCCTTTAAGTAAACCACCTAATAATCCTTCTATTCCACTGGAGTTATCAACTTTTTGTTCTCTTTTTTGTTTTCCTAAAACACCCATTAGTAATGGAGCCGCTACTTTTAAAATTTGAGCTACTGAACCAGCATCCATACCAGATTTTTGACTTAACGCAGTTTCAACTGTTCGTTGTTTGTTCCCTAATACATGACCTAAGATTTTACCACCATCATCCATAACATCATTTGAAACACCTCCTCCAAAAAGGCCTCCTAAATTATCAAGAATACTTCCGTCGTGTTTATTTTCCAATGCTCCTAATAAGCCTTGAGCTCCTTCAGGCGTTGCTGCATTTCTTTTCATAGCTTGCATTAATACTGGCAAAGCCATTGTTAACACGCTACTTGTTTTGTTTTGGTCTTGTCCAGTTTGATTGGATACACCACTAATAATTGTTTTTCCTAAATCGCTGTTTAGCAAGTCTAATATTCCTGACATAATTTAAATTTAAATGGTTAATGATTGTGTGTTAAAGTACAAAAAAAGTCCTAACATCTATAGTTAAGACTCAATTACACCTATTTGGTCACATTTATTTTTTTCTATCTAAGAAGACTAATGATTTGTGAGGCTAATTCTTCTCCAATTCTATCTTGGGCTTCATTTGTTGCTGCTCCAATATGAGGCGTTAATGATATTTTAGTATTCATCAAAACTTGAACGGCTGGAGTAGGCTCTTCTTCAAAGGTGTCTAATCCAGCAAAGGCAACCTTTCCAGATTCCAAAGCTGCAACTAGGGCAACTTCATCAATTACTCCTCCACGTGCAGCATTAACAATACCAACACCCTCTTTCATCATATCCAATTGTTTTTTGCCAATAACGTAATCTTTTTGAGCTGGAACGTGTAGTGTAATAAAATCTGAGTGTTTTAAAATGTCTTTAATTGGCTGTGTTTCAATGTCTACATTAATAAATTGACCATTATAAAAATCAACTTTAATTGTAGCTTCACCAACAAATTTATCGCTAGCAATAACTTTCATACCAACACCTAAAGCAATTTTAGCTACTTCACGACCAATTCTTCCAAAGCCAATAATACCAAGGGTTTTTCCTCTTAATTCAACGCCTTTGGCATAACTTTTCTTGAGGTTTTTAAACTTAGTATCACCATCTAATGGCATATTTCTGTTTGAATCATACAGAAAGCGAGCGCCTCCAAATAAATGAGCAAACACTAATTCAGCTACTGAGTTTGAAGATGCTGCAGGAGTATTAATAACATGAACACCTTTACTTCGAGCATAGTCTACATCAATATTATCCATGCCAACACCACCACGACCAATAACTTTTAAGGAAGGACATGCATCAATTAATTCTTTTCTTACTGTTGTTGCACTTCTTACTAATATTACATCAACGTTATTTTCATTAATATAATTTGCTAATTGTTCTTGTGCTACTGTTGTTGTATTTACTTTAAAGCCTGCTGCTGTTAAGGTATCAACTCCGCTTTGTGAAACTCCATCGTTTGCTAAAACTGTCATTTTTTTATGCTTTACTTTCTAATTCACTCATTACTTCAACTAATACTTTTACGCTATCTAATGTAAGCGCATTATACATTGATGCTCTATAACCACCAACACTTCTATGTCCATTAAGTCCTTCTATTCCTGCTTCTTTCCACATGGAGTCAAACGTTTCTTTTAAATCTTCATTATCCAATGTAAATGTAGCATTCATATAAGACCTGTCATCTTTTGTTGCGTAACCATTAAATAAAGGATTCAAATCTATTTCAGAATACATTAATTGTGCTTTCTTTTCGTTTTCTTCTTCAATAGCTTTTATGCCTCCTAAATTTTTAAGCCACTCCATCGTCAACATTGATGTATAAACAGCAAAAACTGGAGGTGTGTTGAACATACTGCTTTTACCAATATGCACTTTATAGTCCATCATAGAAGGAATATGTCTTGATACTTTTCCTAAAATATCTTCTTTAACTACTACCAATGTAGTTCCAGCTGGTCCCATATTTTTTTGTGCTCCAGCATATATTAAATCAAATTTTGAAAAATCTAATTGACGTGAGAATATATCACTACTCATGTCACAAACCAAAGGAATTGAACATTTTGGAAATTTTTTCATTTGCGTACCAAATATGGTATTATTTGATGTACAATGAAAATAATCATAATCTGAAGGTATGTCGTAACCTTTAGGGATATAATTATAGTTAGCACTTTTTGAAGAGGCTACTTCATAAATATCATCATATATTTTTGCTTCCTTAATTGCTTTATCGCTCCACGTTCCTGTGTTTAAATAACCAGCTCTTTTTTCTAATAAATTAAGTGCTACCATTAAAAACTGCATGCTAGCTCCACCTTGAAGGAATAATGCTTTATATCCTTTTCCTTCTAAACCAAGAAGTTCTAAAGCCAAGGCTCTAGCTTTTTCCATAACATCTACAAAGCCTTTACTTCTATGAGAAATTTCAATAAGAGATAATCCACTATCATTAAAATCCATTACAGCTTCAGATGCTTTCAGTAAGACTTCTTGAGGAAGCACGCATGGTCCTGCGCTAAAATTATGCCTTTTCATGTGTTTGTTTTTATTGTTAAATTTTTTGCAAGGCAAATGTCTGAATTTCTTGCCAATTTAATATTAATAATATGATAATTTTGTCATCAAATTTTCAACAAAAATTCAATTACATCAACATTGTCTGCGTAGTCCCATAATTTTGGCCGTTGTGTTTTACCGAACGGTATTTCTTCATTTGGTCTGAAGCCATTGGCAACAACGCATTGAATTTGCTCTTCGTCATAATCTAGTCTAACTTGAAGAGCTGTATAATCTTCGTAAAATTCATAAAATAACGTTGCAATAGGAGAAGAGTAGCTCGAGTCTTCCTTAATCATAAGAAAACCATTTTCAAGCATATCAAATTCGCTCATTAAGTAAACAGCCTTATTATAATCATAGTTATTGGCATATTTTGCTTGATTGATAATAGGATGCCATTTGTAAATTGCTTCAAAGAAGTTCTTAAAATCATAGTCTTTTGGCACAAATAATTTAGAAACATTTCTGCAGCCTAATCCATAATATCTGAATATATCATCAGATAACGCTTCCAGCTCTTCTTTAGTTTCATTTCCTGTTAATACTGCTATAGAGTTTCTGTTTCTTCTGATTATAGAAGGAACATCTTTAAAATAATACTCAAAGTGACGAGCAGTATTATCACTTCCAGTTGCTATAACAGCATCAAATCTTTCAAGCTTCTCTACTGTAAATGTTATTTTATTCTTAAAACCAGGTTCAACATGTTCTAAATATTTAGCTAAATAAGGTAATAAATACTTATCATTTGATGATTGCTTAACGATAACCTTATGACCAGAAATTAACACAGAAATAAAGTCATGAAACCCTACTAATGGAATATTTCCTGCCATGATAATGGCAACATTTTGCGATTCTATTAAATTGAAGTTATACTTTTCTAACCACTTATTAAGATTACTATTAATCAGCAACTTAGACCATCCTTCAATAGCAAATAATATATTTTCATTAGTAAACCAACCATTATGTTCCTGAGCTAATTTTTGTTGATGTTTAAAGCCCTCAAAAAACAAATTATTATGTACAATATTTTCAGTTTTATGAATACCATCACGAGTAAATTGACTTAGAAATTTTCCTAACTCAACAAATCCATTTATTCTATTTTCTAAATTCATTATATGGTTTGGTTATGAATTGTTTTGGCGTTATTTTTGCAGCTGCAAATTTAAGCAAACTAAAAAGAAAAATTGTTATGGCAATCATAATTACAGATGAATGTATAAACTGTGGTGCTTGTGAACCAGAATGCCCTAATACTGCTATATATGAAGGTGCTGATGATTGGAGATATAATGATGGAACAAGTTTAAAAGGAAATGTGGTGTTGCCAAATGGTAAAGCCGTTGATGCTGATGAAGCTCAAGAGCCTGTTAGTGATGAAATTTATTATATAGTTCCAGATAAATGTACTGAATGTAAAGGTTTTCATGAAGAACCACAATGTGCTGCAGTATGTCCTGTAGATTGTTGTGTGCCTGATGAAGACTATGTGGAATCTGAAGAAACCTTGTTGGGTAAGCAACGTTTTATGCATCCAGAGGAATAGTTGATAAACAACATTTAATTATAAAGAAATCTTGAGCTTTGGCTTAGGGTTTTTTTATGCTTAAATTCTAATGGCTAAGTTTATTGTTTAGCCTATTGATTTTGTTTAATTTAAAAACTAACTTCGCATAATAGAACTAACTAGCTTTTGAAAAATCAGATTGAAAATATTAAAAAGCGTCAAATATGGAGGTCATTTGTGGCTTATCCAGCTGCCGCTTTTGTACTACTTCAAGCTGTTGACTTTTTTATTTCCAACTATGGACTCAACCCAAAATCTTTAACCTTATCATTAATTTTATTGATAGGTGGGTTTGTTATTTCTGTTTTATGGAATTGGAACCACGGTGAAAAAGGCGTTCAGAAATTTTCTAATGGAGAAAAGACAACGTATGGGATTTTAATTGCCTTAACTCTTATTTCTGGTGCTTATTACTGGGTAAGTACTCCTGTTGTTAATAAACCATCAATGACAATAAACACGGATGGCTCAAGCAAATTGGCTGTTTTACCATTTGTAAATAATGCCATTGATTCAACATTAAAGTATCTTACCGATGGTGTTCCAGAAAACCTTATTAATCGCCTTTCAAGAACAACGAACTTAAAAGTTTTATCAAGGAATTCAACCTTTATTCTAGAGGAGTCTGATAGAAATATTTCTGGGATTAAGAAAAAGCTAGGAGCAGACCTCGTGCTAACAGGAAGAGTAGAAAAAATAAATAATCAATTTGTTATAAGCTGTGAACTTACTAGTGTTTTGGACGGCATTCAAATTTGGGGAGACAAAATTATTTATAACAATGGAAATATCATTGAATTAGAGGAGACTATGATTGCTTCTTTGCTTAAAAGCTTGCCAAGAGGTACAATAAAAGCAGATGAAACTTCACATAGCGACGCTAGTATATATCCTGAAGCCCAAGCACATTTTATGAAAGGTAGAGCATTAAGTTATGGCTCAACCACAAAAGAGGCAGAAGTTGCATTAGAGCATTTTAGAGAAGCTATAGAAATAGATCCTAAATTTGCGGCTGCTTATGTGGCTATAGCAAACGAGAAAATAGTTCAGGCTATGTTTTCTACGGCTAAAAGGGAAGAGATATTTAACGAAGCAAGAACTGCAGTGCAGACGGCATTAGCCTTTGACCCTAATTCATCTGAAGCCTATCACGTGGATGGAGCCATAAAGTTTTATGGTAATTTTGATTGGAATGGTGCTGAAGTATCTTATAAAAAATCGATAGAATTAAATCCATACAACGTAAATGCATATATAAGGTATTCTGCCTTTTTAGGAGCTATGAAACGATATGATGAGTCTTTCATTATGGCTGATAAAGCCGTTGCATTAGATCCTATTTCTATTTCCAGTCTTCATAATTTGGGTTGGGTACATTTAATTGCAGGAAATTTTAAAGTGTCTGAAGAGGTGTTTACTGAAGCATTATCTCTACATCCAAATTGGATTTGGGGTTATGTAAAACGTGGTTATGCACTTATGTATCAAAACAAATGTGATTTAGCCCAAGCGGACACCCTTAAGGCACGGGAATTAATGGGAGAACGAGGATCGGAACTCATAGAATCTGCACTTATTTACATTCATGGAAAATGCGGCAATAAAGCAAAATTGATAAAGTTAACAAATCGGTTTTTTGAGCATATTAATGAAGATAGTTATGAGGATCCTTTTGCTGTTGCTAGTGTTTACTTCACAAATAATGAACTAAAAAAAGGTTTGGATTGGGCAGAAAGAAGCATGAAAGAAAAAGCAGCCAGTTCTTATTTGCTGAATATAAATGTTTTTTACGCTGATGATATTTTAAAGCATCCACGTTTTATAAAAATACGGAAGGATATGAATTTTGAGTGAGATGTTTATTCAAAAGGATTTTCCTCAGGTTAGTTTTCCTCACTACTCTTAAAATGCTTCATTTCCTCTAAAGGTTCAATGGAGTTATAAGATTTCCAAATGCTGGCATCATATTCTTTTAGTGTTTGATAAGGCACATCCTCAACTTCTTTAAATGCATCGAATGTTCTTTTATCCAAAGAAGATTTACCAATAATAAACAGTTCTTGTTTTGATCTTGCGCTTCCTTCAATTAAAAAGTTAAAACCAACTTTATTTTTTGCTCTGCTATTTTCAGTAAAGAACCACCGTTAAAAACGGTGGCTTTGGTTTTCAGATTAGACCCAAAGGGTCATAACACTCATTTCGAATCATGATGTTCTTGATATTTTACATATCGTCTTATCATAGCTTCATCCAA
>Ga0316205_10000635_pt1 | contig 59010 bp, 56 predicted proteins | sample 3monthpyrite_MG_FD_204941 | JGI IMG/M metagenome (GOLD analysis project Ga0316205, IMG submission 204941) | Microbial mat bacterial communities from mineral coupon in-situ incubated in ocean water Damariscotta River, Maine, United States -... | ecosystem: Environmental > Aquatic > Marine >...
GTTGCTGACAGTGTGGACCAATCTCGACAGAATGCGTCGACGTCGCATCCGCTTCTAATGTGGGAAACGGGCAATTTACAAATAACACGGTACCGGTCGGTCGCAGGTCACGGGTAGAACCAAATGCAGCTGTATTAGAAATACCTTTAGCTGCACGATAAGCCCAGCTACGTTGCGCCCGATTAAAAGGTAACTCTTCACGGTCCATCGCAAAAAAGTATTGGCGAAAGAATTCACCTAGTTTTTCAAAACCGTAACGAAAATGACCAATGACGGGAAAATTTTTTCGAATAGCATGTTTGGATTGGGTGATATCAAAAATAAAAATGATCACCACTACTAATAACACCGTGCCAACCACAAAAATAAACAGGGTGGACATAACTTCCAACCCGGTTAACATCCAACCAGAGAAACCTGATTCAGCCATAGCTCTTTCCTTCCGTGATTATCTCGCCATCAATGCAGCAGGCTACTTATCTGACCACAGCAATGACTAAAGTTCCAGCCAAAAACAGTTGCAATCTTAGCCTATAATAAACAGGTAAAAACTTAATGAATCAACCCGCACCCCTATGGAGATCAAGTTGCATATCGAAGCAACTGGTTGAACTAAAAACAGAAGATGGCATTTGGCTGGACGTTGAAGTTATTGACACTTAGGCAATGCGCAAGTATTGATTGTATCCCGTAGGTACATTAACGCGGGTAACGCCTTGCTCTCTAATCAGTTCCGCTTAAAAAAGCCCAGAGCGTTATCCAGACGCACTTTTTTCTCAACGTCCTTGGGTAATTCTTTCAACCACTTGCGGTGGAAGGAAATGAACTTATGATAATGCAGCCAGCCTTCATCTGCTTCGTACCAACGATTAACTTGATGGGCATTCCAGACGGGATCGGTACCGACCATGAAGCGATCCGGGTATTTAGTAATCACATTTTTCCAACCAGCTCTTAACTTTCCATTGTCGTCCAAGAGTCCACCGTAGTGGTTAGGATCCCGTGCCGATAATTCGATCCAGACATTGGAGCAGGCCTTGAGAATTCCCTCAGAATGCTCAGGACCTAACACACCGCCAGCATGTGCCCAGAGAAAACGCACTTTACTGTGCTGTTCACATATTGGTTGTAAAAAGCGATAGTCCGAGGTCTCTGTGTGAATATTAAAAGGCACATCAAATTCAGCTGCCAGTTCAAGCAAGCCCTGTAACACCTTGTTATCTCGGCGTGGGCCTAAACCTGAAATCACATGCAGCTCACCAATACCTTTATAACGTCCTTCCTCTAGCCCCTTACGAGCGAGAGGCAAAACACGTTTATCGCGAAACCAGTTGCTGCGACTGTGCCCGGTGATATAGGGTGAGAAAAAAGGAATAACCCGACCATCGCTTATATCACTTAGTTTAAAGGCATTGGCTGAGGGGGTGCTGAATACGACCGCAAACTCGACATTATTTTTTACTAAGACATTTAATGCCTCATTCGCAGACAACAGTTCTTCTTGATCCCAGTTAAAATGCAGGTGGACGTCCGCAAAGGGGGGGGGCGTCTCTCCAGCACTCGCCGAGATACTGACGACACCAAAGGCTAGTAAAATGTAGGTGAATATGTACTTTATCATTCTCATCATCTTCAGCTAAGCATATACAATAAATCCCAAAATACCATGAAAGGACGCTTGTGAAGTCCAACTTCAACCCTTTAAAATGCCCGCCTGTCTAAAACTGACCTAATTGAAGTAGATATGACTGATCAAGACAAAGATGGTAAAAATAAAGCCCCTGGCGGTATTGCAATCGAAGAGACGTTCAACGTTATTGAAAACCAGGACACCGAAGCCTTATTGCGATCCCACCAAAAAGAATTAGCCGATCTAGCGGACAGTGCCCCCGAGCTTGAGCGGTATAATATAAGGCTCGACATCACCTCAGCACAACTCGCCCTTGAGAAAAAAACTGAAGCCTGGAATGAGGCAAGAGCCTGCTTTGATTTTTTTGTCGCGCACTCTGAATGGCAAAAAGCCGTCGAGGCCTGTGATGTTATGTTTCAGTGTGAAAGCGATGACTCAATTATTGCCCTGGCAAATGGACTTTGGTTGGCAGTGACCTTCCCGATTAATCCGGGCACCACGATTGCCATGTTACAACACGTGATTGATGAAACTCCTGATAACTCTGACGGTGCGGCAGTGGCAGCGATCACGGCTCACTACATTGCCGATATCCGGGCCGAAGGTGAGAAATCCGAAAGCCTGAAATTCCTGGCAACGCAAATGATTGCCGCCGTCGCCAAACGACATAGCCAGGTCGATGACCAGGAGATGCTCGAGTTCTGGATTGAACGGATGGAACTAAAAGACCCAGCGATATTTTTGCCCAAGCTTGCCAAAGTGCTGGACATTATTGCGAATGATCAGTGGTGGTACGATCGCGATCAGCTACGTAAACAAATTCCTGATAATTGATTGTGATACAATCGTGCAAGTGATACGTTGATTAGAAACAACACACCGGGCATGAAACTGTGAGCAGCAAAACAAAAAAAGACAAACCCGCCAAGTCTCGTTTTATTAGTCGCGCACAACGGAACATTTTCGCCGGTATACTTACCGTCATTCCTATTTGGTTTACCTGGACAGTATTTGAATTTATTGTAAAGCAGTTATCACAGGTAGGCTTGCCTTCCGCCAGAGCATTGGCAAGGGAAATAGAAAAACACTCTCCCAACCTGGCCGAAATGATCCAGGCTCCCTGGTTGCTAAATTCCCTCGCCGTTATATTGACGATTCTTGCCTTATATTTACTGGGCTGGATTACCACGGTCGTGGTCGGTCAGCGGCTGATCAAGATATTCGAATATTTCATACACCGTATTCCGATCGTGCAGACTGTTTACAGTGCAATTAAAAAGTTTCTCTCCGTTTTACAGACTAAACCGGATGAAGTTCAACGTGTTGTGCTCATCGAATTCCCATCTGAACACATGAAAACAGTCGGCTTCGTAACACGCGTTTTCACTGATGCGGTTACTGGAAGACAGCTTGCTGCTGTCTATGTGCCAACAACACCTAACCCGACATCGGGTTATCTAGAGATCGTACCATTAGAAAATCTGGTCTCCACTGACTGGAGTATGGATGAGGCGATGACGTTTATCATTTCAGGTGGTGCCGTGGCGCCCGATCACATCCAGTACGAAAACGCTCCGCAACCGACAGAGTAATCGTTAAGACTTTTTAGGTTTGGATTTTTTTTGGCTGGATTTAGGCTGACCTTTCTTGGTTACATAAATTCCAGGAAACCAGGTCTTGTGCAATTGAGTTGTGGCTTCCAAATCGCTTTCCTGATCATCTACAAATTTGAAGTTATTTTTCCCAATTCGAATAACGTCATCCTGACTGAGTCTTCTTATCTTTACCCGCTCATCATTCACGAAACTAAAGTTCGTGCTATCCTGATCGTGTAAGTAGTATTCTACTTTCATCTCCTCATCTTCCTTGACCACCGCCTCTACCACAGCGTGAAACTTGCTTACTAGTTCATCGTCCAGGGAAATATCATTGTCCTTGCCACGACCAATCGTCAGCTTTGGTTTGTCGATGTGAAAACGCACACCAGAAGAGTCATCTTGCAGAAGAATTAATAATGCCATTTTGTACCATATGCCTTTAATAGAACTGACAAGTATATTGAATATCTATGAAAGTAACGAGTCATACACAACCTCCTGCAATAAAAAAAAGGCCAGCAACAAGCTGGCCCTTTTTGACGTTCACTAAAACGCTATTTTGCCTTTTTCTGTTTACTGGATTTTTTGGGCTTCTGCGCATCGAGGCTTAATCGCCCGGCACCGAGCACGACAAATAATAACAGACCCGCCGCTATCGCTATATTTTTCATAAACAGGATCGTTTGCACTTGTTCGCTAAAGTCTGAGTGGAACAGCAGAGCAGCCAGAATGGTAAAAGCTGCTAACAGGCCTGCGATCATTTTCAGCCGCCACCCAATCAGTAAGGCGATGCCACCGCCTACTTCGAGCAGAATGACCACCGGCAAAAACAGCTCGGGGACACTAAATGCCGACATATAGATAGAGGTGTCTGCGTAATGTACAAACTTATCCAAGCCGAAATAGATGAAAAACAGCCCCATCATCCCGCGCGCGCTCATGAGACATATTTCTTCTATTCCACCGAGTCTTGTGACCAGAGGCATCAGCGTGCTGTGCAAGATGCGCTGCAGCGAGTGCTGGGCGGTCGCAAGCCATTTACTAGTGTGCTGCAAAATATTTTCCATGGTGACTCCTCACATTTGAATGATGGACCAGGAGCTATTATGCACCCTATTTATTCGATAAAAAAGCCGATTAATAAGGTGTTTATATCTATTTTTTTGATATATTTACTCTATGTCGCAAACTAAGGCCAATTTAGACGCATGGCATGTCTTGCGGACGGTGATTGATGCGGGAGGATTTGCCCAAGCGGCAAACCAACTGCAGCGTAGCCAGTCCGCGATAAGCTACAGCGTCAATAAACTAGAGGAGCAGCTCGGCCTTGAACTCCTCACCATACAGGGTCGCCGCGCTGTCTTGACCCCAAATGGCGCTCAGTTGCTCGCCCGTAGCCGTGATTTGCTGTCTGAGTATGAAGACATGCTCGAGCTGGCCAGTGAACTGCAAAAGGGCCATGAACAGGCCCTATCTGTTTGGGTGGATGGATTATGCCCAGTGCAGGCGCTTAAGCCTGCTTTGGGGGAGTTTCAAACCCACTACCCCCAGACACAGGTCTCGCTTTCCCAAGGGCTAGCTTGTCAGAGTATGGGCTCGCGCCAAATAGAGCAGCCAGCAGCTGATTTAACCATTACCACCCGCCCAACTGGGACGACTAGCCTCACCAATCTTGGCGAATTGACCCTGGTCGCTGTTGCCCACCCCAACCATCCCATTCTGGGCTGTACACCCCCAATCAACCGGGCCCTACTCAAAAAGCACCGACTGGTGAGTATCGAGACCGCCCAAGAGGTTGTAGACAACCAAAACCAGTCGGTCTGGCGTGTTGCAGATTATCATCAGGCGATCGAGGCGGTATTAATGGGACAGGCCTGTGGCTGGTTGCCTGAACAGAGTATTGGCAAGGAATTAGCCAGCGGGAGACTTAAACGGCTGGAGTTAGAGCAGGGAGAACGCTATCAACTTCCAGTCTTTCTCCAATATGGCGAGCAAAAGCCAGCTGGGCCAGCCAGGCAGGCGCTTGCTAAGCTACTAACTAGATACTTTACTCAGTATCTATGACATTGAGGCGACGGCTGAAATTCCAGGTTTGAGACTGGCCCTGTGTTGGCAATTCCAGGTCCAATTCGACCGGATCCAGGTTGGGAAAGCCTTCAGAATCGTCAAATTTCATGGTATTTCGACCAATACGAAGTAAATCGCCTTGCTCGAGTTTGCAACGGCTAACAGGTTCTTCATTAACGTAGGTGTGGTTGGTGCTGCCCAAGTCTTCAACATAAACATCAAATGAGCCCATACTGCCGATCACTTCAATACGAGCATGATGTTTGCTGACGAACGAACAAGGTAAGCAGATGTCATTTCCTGCGCTTACACGTCCAATGGTGAGATGTCGTTTCTCGAGACTGTATTTGATGCCAGGTGCTCCGCTGGCAAATTGTATTAACGCGGCCATTCTTCCTCTCTTTACCCTAAGTTTTGTAGGGGGCATATCTCTTAGGGCACTTGCTTGAGAGGATAGATCAGATTTGATGTGTAAAATAGTGTTTTACGTCACATTTTTCTATCTATAAGAATATAGCCAGCTACTTATATGCATCAGCTCAAAGGCACTGATTAATCACTTAAACAGCTTTTGGAAAAACTCTGTCATTTGTTGCCAGGAGCGCTTGTCGGCGTCAGCATTGTATTCGAGTGGCAAATTGAATTTTTTGCCATTTGCGGTCGCACCCGGATTGGTGAAAGAGTGTTTTGCGCCCGGCATAGTGACAAAAGTGGAGTCCACACCCGCTTTCTTCATCTCCTGCTTGAAACTCGAAATTGCTTCAGGTTTAACAAAAGGATCGGCTGCGCCATTGAAGACTAAAACCTTTGATTTAACTTTGCCCTTCTGTGCTGGCGAACTAGTACCTAAACTACCATGAAAACTTACAACCCCTTTCATGTCACTACCACGCCGCGCCATTTCCAGGACGATACCGCCACCAAAACAATAGCCAATTGCAGCCAGTTTATTTGAGTCCGTATAGGGACTTGCAACTAATTGTTGCCTGGCGGCATTAAAACGCGCTTCAGCAGTGTCCATGTTATTTTTTACCTGGCCCGCAAACCGCCCCGCATCCTTGGGATGATCCGCCGTTTTACCATCACCATACATATCCAGTGAAAATGCAACATACCCCATCTCGGCAAGTTGACGTGCACGATCACGGGCATAGTCATTATGTCCCCACCACTCATGCACAACCAAAATACCAGGGCGTTTACCTTTGATTGCGTCATCATAAGCAATGTAGCCAATCAGGTTCGTGCCATCCTGTTGGTATTTGACTTCTTGTGTGACCACCTTGGACTGCACAGTTGCCGAAAGAATAAATAATCCCAATAACCAAATAATCTGTTTCATGACCGGCTCCTTAAAGTAAATCTGATGGATTATATAGATAGCATAGTTTTCAGTTTCATGCCTTGTTGAATTTTTCGATTTGTAGCATGCTGGTGGCACAAATACAGATAGCAGCATAAAATCAAACCATGGCAGATTCTATTAAGAAACTTGATAACTTCAACCTGGCACCTGGTCGAATTTTGGCCCGTAAGTATGAAGTCATATCACTATTAGGCGCCGGCTGGGAAGGTGAAGTCTACCTGGTGCGAGAAGTCGCTACCGGCATAGAACGCACGGCAAAGATCTTTTTTCCACAGCGCAATCCACGCGACAAAGCAGTGAAATTTTATGCCAAGAAACTGCACAAGCTGCGTCACTGCCCCATCGTTATTCAATATAGCGCTCAGGACCACATCACGGTAAAAGGCGCTCCGGTTACATTGCTTATCTCTGAATACGTCGAAGGAGAATTGCTGAGTCAGTTTATTGATCGCCAACCGGGTAAACGGCTGCAACCCTATCAGGCTTTACATGTCTTACATGCCCTCGCCTGTGGTATGGAATGTGTGCATCGCATTGGTGAATATCACGGCGACCTGCATACCGATAATATTATTCTGCAACGGTATGGTCTGGGCTTTGATATGAAACTGGTTGACCTGTTTCAATCACCTTGTTCAAAACGTACTGCTATACAAGACGATACAGTTGAGATGGTACGGATTTTTCATGAAAGTATCGGCGGCCAAAAGCACTATGCAAAACAACCAAGAGCAGTAAAAGATATTATCAACGGTTTGAAGCGAACACTCATCCTGAAAAAATTCCGAAGTGCGTCACAGTTGCGTGAATATATCGAAACCATGCAATGGTAATCGAAAAACAACAAAAATCTAATAACAAGAGTCCGATGATTTGATCAATAGCTTTACCCAAACCGATCTAGATTCACCTACAAGACTATCATTGGTTAACGGTCAAGTTGTCGTCTACACTCACCGCGCCCCCAACAAAAATACTGTGAACGAAGACTGCGCCGCACTGATCCCCTATAGCGATGATGCCGGGGTCCTGGTTATCGCCGATGGCTTAGGTGGACAACCCAGTGGAGAAACAGCATCAACAGCAGCGATTAAAGCACTATCCGACACAGTAAGCAAAGCAGCAAAATCAAATATACCTTTACGCGATGCTATACTCGACGGCATCGAAAAAGCTAACCGGCAAATATTAAATCAATCCCCAGGCGCCGCGACGACACTCGCTGTCGTTGAGATTCAGAATAACTACATACGCCCATACCATGTCGGTGACTCTATGATCATGCTTTGTGGTCAGCGTGGAAAAATCAAACTACAGTCGGTAGCCCATTCCCCCGTCGGTTATGCCATTGAAGCAGGTTTGCTGGATGAAGATGAAGCCATCCACCATGAAGAGCGTCATCTCATCTCAAATGTCGTTGGCTCTGATGAGATGAGCATAGAAATTGGTACGACTCGTAAATTGTCTTTGCGCGATACGCTCATCGTCGCCAGTGATGGCCTGTTTGATAATCTTTATGTAACCGAAATAATCGATATTATCCGCACAGGTAAGCTAGAAGATGCCGCCAGGACCTTAATTGAACTAACCCAGGAGCGGATGGAACAAAAGACTGACGATTTGCCCTGTCATCCCGATGATCTGACGTTTATACTATTTAGACGTTCTTAAAGCCAAAACCAAGCATGCACAAGTTCTCCCTGCTACTACAAATTCTGTTCATTGCTTCTACAACTACTTTTGCGCAACTAAGTTTTGCAAAGAACACAAGCATTGCGTCTGAAGCTGAAATTTCCTTTGAAGCAAAAGACGGGACCGAGATTATTGCTAACCACTACCCTGCAGATGGCGATACTGTGCTTATTTGGGTTGTTTCCAGCTACTCCCCATCCAGTCGACTCTACCAAACCTTGCATGCCCTGACTGATCGTAATTATGAAGTATGGCAAGTTGATTTTTCTGAACTACTCTTCCAGCCAAAGACGTCCAATTTTATGCGCAACCTGGACGCACAATATGTTGCTGATCTTATCGAGGCAGCACACAAGCAAACTAAAAAGAAAGTGATACTTCTCAGCCGTGCCTACGGTGCAATTCCCGTATTACGGGGTGCCACTTTGTGGCAGCAACAGAATCCCGATAAAGACTATCTGTCAGGTGCGGTCCTATTCTCACCCGATTTTTTTGCCTCGATCCCCGAATTAGGTATGGAACCGGATTACCTACCGATTACAGAGCAATCAACCATCCCCCTGTTTATCTATCAGGGTGGAAGACGAGGTTCAGCCTGGCAGTTTCCACGATTGCTGAAAAAGCTTACTAAGACCAATAATCATATTTATTTTAAAGTAATGAAAGATGTGTCCGGTGTGTTCTATCGCAACGACGATGACCCGGCAAGCACAACCATGTTAGAAAGACTACCCGATGAACTACCGGGTATATTTAATCTTCTGCACAAGACTAAAAGAGTGAAACCAGCAATCGCCTATAAACAGGACACATCGGTTCACGATGCACGAATGGACATCGAGCTTAAGAAATTTAAAGGCGACTCAACGCCAATCCCCTTCACACTAAAAGATGTTAACAATCATGATATATCCCTGCTAAGTGAAGACGGACTGACGGGTAAAGTCACTGTTGTGAATTTCTGGGCTACCTGGTGCCCTCCCTGTGTCGAAGAAATTCCATCGCTCAATCGCTTAAAGAATAAAATGCAAGGTAAACCGTTCAGACTTATTTCAATTAATTATGCTGAATCGAAAACGCTGATTACAAAATTTTTAAAACAGGTTAACGTTGAGTTTCCTGTTTTATTAGATAGACAAGGCACTGTCTCGGCACAGTGGAATGTCATCGCTTTTCCTTCCACCTTTGTGATTGGTCCGGATGGTAAAATCCACTACGGAATTAACGCTGCTATTTCATGGGATGATCCAAAAGTCATTAAAAAGTTAACAACCTTAATGCAAGAAAAAAAATAAAGCTCTCTTCTTTTGCATGCTGCAAAACCATCATGCATTCTGCACGACTAATTGATATTGAAACACAAATATCAGAACAACAACTCATTGAAAAACAATCCATTACGTAATTGGCACGACCAATGCAATGTCATGTATGTCAACAACAATAAAGGAGACATACATGAAAAACATTAAGTTCAACTTAAGCGTTGTGATTCTATCGATGCTGAGTTCATTCAGTTATGCAACTCAAAATCAATTGCCTGTTTGCGTAAGTAAACATTATGGGGGCGCAACGATAGCAGCAAATGACATTGACTTGATTGCCCCTGATATCGCTGAAAATGGTGCTGTTGTAGGTGTCGGTATCGATGAGATCAAATCTATACCCAAAGGCCGTTTTGTGCAGGAAGTTAGTTTTTATAATGAATTCCGTGAAGAACCGGTCGCGAAATTTTTTCTATCTGAACAAATGCTCAGCACCAATTTAAAAACACGAATTCGGTTAAGAGAAAGCAGTAGTCTCTATGCCGTTGCAAAACTTGATAATGGCCAGTTACTTGGGGGAAAAAGCTTTATCAAGGTTACGATTGGTGGCTGTGGTGGTGGCGGCGGTGGTAGTGCCGGCATGATCAGTAGCAGCAAAAAAGTGTGTGGGGATTAAAACATTTTTGCGACGCCAGCATTGGAGCATTGCTTCGGCAATGCTCCCTTTTTCAATTCAGTTAATTGATATTGTGACAATAATCGCAACGAATAACAGCACAACGCTGTAAAAAATACTTGCTGCAATATTCCCTTTCTTAATCTCTTCAATAAAATCGATTTGCTTATAAAAAAAATGATCGATCATATAAAGCGTCGTCACACTAACAAGCAGCGTAATGATCGCATAACCTAAACTAACAAGTAAATTTAACATAGTTTGAAATAAGCTGGTGACTTCCATTGATTATCTCCCCGCTGAGTAATTTTTAATTTTGAATGGTGTTTTTGGTTTCGTCTTGGTCAGACCAATTGCATAAGCAGTAATATCATCCATAGTACTTGCAGCCAGAACATTCGATGGATAATTCATAATGTCACGTACAGCATAGTATTTAGCTTTATCAATATTATAAAGATCATCAGCACCGAACAGATGCAGTGCCTCGTGTGCCTGTGCATAGCTCATTGATTGCCAGAATTTAGAATTTGGTTTTTCCATTAGAAAAACAAACTCGGCATCTGACTGGCAACTATACATACAACGACTGGCAAATGAACGACCATCTCTGGCCAGGTGTAACATGAGAATAGCTTGATCAGCATCTTCCTGCTTTTTGATTTCTCTCAGAAAGGCCAGCATGTTGCTAAAACCAAAGTGTTCTGCTACCAACTGCGAAACCTTGTCCGCATTGGTAAAGTTCATATCGTAATCGCCAACCTTCAGGCGTTTAATATATGGATTTTTTTCGACTATAAATAAACGATGTACAAAGGATGGTTCTTCAGCATAATTCTTACTATTAACCTTCATCCAGTTTTCAGCCAATGACCAGTTATTCATCACAAAATTACGTTTACGAATACTCCAACTCTGTAATGCACCATCGGTTAGGAAAACGTAGGCCACCGCAATTTTGCCTTTCAATACGGCTGCAGGTCCAACATACGGGCTAGCCTGATAGTAAGAACGCTGACTACGCTCACCACCTATATCATCGATGATAAGTCCACTGGCTTTAATCAGGCGAGCGAGCTTCGCGCGGTACCTGACGTTAGTGGTAAGTCCAATCGCCTTAGACCAGCTATCCTCAGCTTCGACATGCTGCCAAAGCGATGAGTGAACGTGGCCTTTTAAATGATAGAAGTGATAACCAAGCTCGTTTTTATCTTTTGGAAGATTGGCGAAGATTACCTCATGCTCATCAATAAGCTGCAACGCTTTTAGATAATCCTTGTCTTGATATGCCTTCTGAATTTCCTGAAAGGTGTCATTCTCATAGACGAGTGTGACAGTCTTATACTCTTCAGTACTACCCGTCACTTGCATGGTTTTACCGAAGTGGATCAGGGCTGTAACCAGTAGGATGAAGCCTATCCAACCTGTTAAGAAAACAATCACTCGTGCCATATTTCTTTCTCATGCCTTGGTTGCCGTTGCCGGGCAACTTAGGTGACAACTACATTTGTCCACGAATCGTAGCATAATCTCCAACCGATATGCTCCAAATTAACAGGGTGAATCAAGTATCTAGTTATTTGTCTTTTACCCGCACAAACACATACAATACCCTGAATCAGGAGCACAACATGAAACTTGGCGTAAACGAATTTCGAAATTGGGAGCATAAATCCATCACCTTGCTTGGCATGTCGGGTGTGGGTAAAACGCGTCTGGCCGCAATGCTCCGTCAGCACAATTGGTTTCATTACTCAGGTGACTATCGTATTGGTACCCGTTATCTGGATGAACCGATCCTGGATAATATTAAACAACAAGTCATGCAGATTCCTTTTTTGCGCGATTTGCTGCGGAATGACTCTATATATATATCAAACAACATTACCGTTGATAACCTGCAGCCTGTCTCCAGTTTTCTCGGCAAGCTTGGTAACCCGGATCACGACGGTCAACCCCTGGATGAGTTCAAACGACGCCAGGCATTGCACCATGAAGCCGAAATCGCAGCAATGCGCGACGTTCCTGCGTTCATTCAGAAAGCGCAAAGCATTTATGGCTACAAACATTTCATCAATGATGCCGGTGGTAGTGTCTGCGAGCTGGATGATCCCGCCACCCTTGAATTACTCGCGGAGCATACCCTGCTGGTATATATCAAAGCCCCCAAACAGGATGAGCAAGAACTGATACGACGAGCCGAATCCGATCCTAAGCCTCTTTATTACCGAGAGGCTTTCCTGGACGAGCAACTTGACGTTTATTTAAAAGAAAAGAATCTTGATTATGTCGCAATGATCGAGCCGGACGATTTTGTACGTTGGGTCTTTCCCCGGCTATTTAAGGCGCGTATTCCACGTTATGAAAAAATTGCCGAGCAATATGGTTACACCATTCATACCACTGACCTATGGAAAGTAGAGAATGATCAGCAATTTCTACAGCTTATTGAAAAAGCACTCTAGGGTATAAACTGATGCCGCTGGTCGCTCATTCAAAATTACCCAGCTTTGCCCGGCTTCGTGCCGAAGGTGAAAGTGTGCTCGATGGTAATGATGCACTACAGCAAGATATCCGCGAACTTCACATTGGTCTGTTAAACATGATGCCGGATGCCGCACTCGAAGCGACCGAACGTCAGTTCTTTCGCCTGATCGGTGAAAGCAATCAGATTGCGCAATTTTATCTTCACCCCTTTAGCATTCCGAACCTGCAACGGAGTGACGAGGGACAGGCACACATCGACAACTATTATGAAAGCTTTGAGCAGATTAAAGATGCCGGGCTTGATGCCTTAATTATTACCGGTGCAAATGTCACTGGCCCCGACCTGGCTAGTCAGCCCTTTTGGCAACCCTTGATCGAAGTTATCGATTGGGCTTATGACAATGTCACCTCGACCTTATGTTCATGTCTGACAACCCATGCGGTACTAGAATTTCGCTATCAACAAAAGCGTCGGCCACTGGGTTTCAAGCGCTGGGGGGTCTATCCACATAAAGTGATTAACCGTAGTCATCCCTTAGTCGCCGGTGTGAACACACGCTTTGATGTGCCCCATTCACGCTATAACCAGATCGATAAACAACAGTTTGAAGATTCGGGTCTACATGTACTCGCCGAGAGTGATGAGGCGGGAGTGCATCTAGCCGTGAGTGAAGATCAATTTCGACTGGTCTTTTTCCAGGGACACCCTGAATACGATGCTATTAGCCTTTTGAAAGAATACAAACGTGAAGTAGTGCTCTTCTTTAACCAGGAAACAGATTCATATCCACCTTTCCCGGAGAATTATCTGACCAAGCAAGCTCAAGCGATTCTTAATGAATACCAATCTCAGGTGCAAGCCGCTATTGCAGCCAAACAGCCATTACCCCAGTTCCCCGAACAGGTCATCGTACCGGATATTGATAACACCTGGCATGACAGTGCTGAGGCGCTCATCAATAACTGGATCGGTCAGGTCTATCAACTGACTCATATCGAAAGAAACAAACCTTTCAAAGAGAGTATTGATCCCAAAAATCCACTCAATCTTTAGGCAGAGCGGGACTGCCACCATTAGCCTCCTGAGTGGCCGCAATAATTGACCTATATCAGCTTTTGCTAATATTCTTTACACAGAGCTCTGCTAACTACCTATAATGGGTGCCACGTCATAAATGGATAAGCCACCCCATGAAAGCCATGTCAATATTTGCGCGCTTGTTTGCTCTCCTTCTGTTGCTCCCATTCAGCAACGGACACGCTGCTGAATCAGCTAAAAGTGTCGGCGAGCAGTTATATACTCAGCACTGTGCAGCCTGCCATGGCACCGATGGTGATGGTGGTGTGGGTATCCCCCTGGCGCTTTCTGATTTTCAGGCATCAGTATCTGATGACTATCTTGCAAAAACCATCAAGCTAGGTCGGCCTGGGCGCATTATGCCAGCCTTCGCGACATTTACTGATCAAGAAGTGGCTGCGATTGTCAAGCACATCCGTGGCTTCTCCAACGTTGCCTATCCAAAAGACAACAGAACGCCGATTAAGGGCAACCCAACGCTTGGCAAGAAAGTCTATGAACAGAATTGTGCCAGTTGCCACGGCCAAAATGGTGAGGGTGGAAGCGGGACAGGCGTGACCTTTTCTCGACCACGTCACCTGCCGATCATTGCACCGGCACTAAACAACTCTGGTTTCCAGGCTGCCATATCGGATGAAATGATTAAACACACCTTGATGAAAGGGCGAAAGGGCACACCCATGATCTCCTTTTTGAAAAATGGGCTGAACGAAAAGGATTTGGACAACGTGGTCGCCTATATCCGCCAGTTTAAACAACAAAAGCAGACACTCACAGCAGAAGACCTCGCACCCACACTGACCTATGAATCACCTTATGGTCTACAGGAGACTATCGATAGTATTAAGCGTGCCGTGGTCGGTAAAAACTTTCGACTCATTCGCGTACAGACTTTTGACGACGGCTATGTCGCCAAAGATAAACAGCAGGCTAACAAGTCTATTATTTATTTTTGCAACTTCGAATTTCTGAATCGTGCCCTCAACATCGATCCTCGGGTAGGTATGTTCCTACCCTGCCGGATCACGGTTGTGGAGAGCAAAGGTAAAGTACTGGTGATGGCCATTAACCCGCTACGCCTCAGTCGCCTGTTTAACAACAACGAGCTGGACAAGGCCTGTATCGAGATGCGCGACTTGTATATTGAAATTCTCGAGGAGGCGACGCTATGAACCTCATAATTAAAATAACTCTACTGCTGTCTTTGCTAGCAGTGAGTTCATTCATGCATGCTGAAGATCTGATGATGCTACGTTCCACTCAGCCTTTTCCGGAGACAATGTCGAACCTGCAAAGTATTATTAAAAAACACGGCTATGTTGTATCGCGTGTGCAACGCGTTGATATTGGCCTTACTAAGATGGGGTACAAGACAGATAAATACCGTGTCGTTTTTTTTGGCAAGCACGATGAGTTGCAAAGGGTCACAAATAAATACCCGGAGTTAACAGCCTATCTGCCATTAAAGATCGCTATCTTTTCCGAGAATGCTGAAACCCTGCTGGTAACAGGCGATCCTCTCAAGTTTGCAGAAATGTTTCCTGATAAGGAATTGCAAAAACATTTCAAGCAATGGTCAAAAGATATGGCAGCGATTTTTAATGATGTGCGCAAAACCGACGACGACTAGTCAAGCCTCTAATATAAAGTAACGCCCGCTTCTGCAAGGCGGGTTTTGAGTGCTTTGAGATCATCGTCCATTACACTCAATACATCTTTTCTGTAATTTGTTATCTCTTTGCGGAGTTTTTTAGCCAGCTCGGGGTAATTGAAGTGATGGCGCTTGCGTTGATCAAACAACCGCTCAACCCGATCATAATATTGTAAGGTTCCGCTAAGGATGATATTCGGTGTTTTAAGCGTGTTCGACTGTTCTTTCATGGTATCCATTACGTAATTCTGGAACTTGGGATAATTTTTGCGATCGAAAGTGCCATGCTTTTCTATTTGTTTGATGATTCGCTCAGTCACTCCAATATTGTAAACAATCTCATCCTTTAGGTTGGCACGTAAGTAATAGTTATCCTTATCTGAAGTTATTGCATCAAACTCGACAGCAGTTTTCAAACCTGAATGGGCCGCCAGGTAAACGCCCAGTACGGTTGAGACCATTATCAGAAAATGTCCGATCCAGAATTCCTTATTCAGGCCTGCGATAATCTGACGCGCATGCGCGAGACTTTTGATGCGGACAATAAGTGCTTGAAAAAACATCTTTGGTTCTCCCTTCTTCTTTTTTCTACTTATTTAGAATCGACCATACTACGAAGCCAGAACAGATTCCAACCGACCTAACTAACGCAATATCCATAGTGATGGGTTTTGCTACGAAATTTCTTGCCTACTTCGCTTGACAGTCAAGCAAACCGCCACTATATTTAACCATATGGTTAAATATAAAGATAACAATCTGGACGCCACATTCTCAGCCCTGTCGGATCCGACCCGCAGAGCCATTCTGGCCCGGCTTGCGCAAGGTGAAGCACAAGTGACTGAGTTGGCAGAGCCGTTTGGAATCTCACTACCTGCAGTGTCCAAGCACCTAAAAGTGCTTGAAAAAGCAAAGCTGATTACTCGCCATAAAGATGGCCGTATCCACCGATTTACTGTCAATCCAAAACCGATTGGTAGCGCAAAGTCCTGGATTGAAACCTATCAACACTTCTGGGAGCAACAGATGGATTCGTTGACAGCCTACCTGGAAAAAACAACACAAAAGGAGAAGCAAAATGACCGTAGCAACCGCAGCAACCGCAGCAACCGCAAGTGAAACACTTCAACTTAAGCACCACTTTAAGGCCAGCCCCGAACAAGTATTTGCTGCATGGTCGCAACCAGAGGCGCTTAATCAATGGTTTGGACCACACTCACACAACAGCAAGGTGGAAAAGTTTGAATTTAAGTCCGGGGGACAGTACCAAATTCGGATGATCCCTACAGGAGAGATCGAAGACCCCGATTGTCATGGTGATACAGCTCAAGACTCCGTATGTGCCGGTCAGTTTATAGAGATCGATGAACCAAATCGAATCGTGATGACCTTTAATTGGATTGAAAACGGTGCCGACATGGGTGAGACCTTGTTGAGTGTCGACATCACGGCGAGCAACAATGGCACTGACTTAGTTCTCACTCATGAGAAAATTCCGACTGAGGAATTGCGTGAGGCCCATCAAGCTGGATGGCAAGGAAGTCTGGAGTGTCTGGAAAAATTCTTTACAGCATCTTAACTACGACAGAGTCAAACCTGGACAATACCCAGGTTTGACCCTCGTATTTTAATTACTCGTTGGGGATTGGACTAGGGGTGCCAACGTGATATCCCTGAATGTAATTTACTCCAAGAGTTTTTAATTCAGTCAATATTTTTTCATCTTCAACCCACTCGGCAATAGTATGTACCTGCATTACTTTAGCGATGTGTACTATTGACTCAATAATGGCCTTGTTCATCGGATCATCCAGGAGACCACTCACAAAATGTCCGTCGATCTTAAGATAATTGACCGGTAGTTTTTTCAAATAAGCATACGAACAAACACCTGTTCCAAAATCATCCAGCGCAAAACAAAACCCCAGGCGTTTCATTTGCTCGATAAACTTAACTGCTTGAGTGAAATTAGTGATGGCAGCTGTCTCTGTTATCTCAAAACAGACTACTTCTGGCGACAGGTCATATTTTTTAAGCATTTTCTGAATGTAATCAGGAAGACTCTCATTAACAAGGCTCAAACCAGAAAGATTAATTGCATAAAGTACATCTTTGCCCCTCAAACGAGCCTGCTTGGAATAGTGACGACTGATGAACTGAAAACTTTTCTCGACCACCCATTTATCTAATGAATACATTAAATTGTATCGCTCAGCCGCAACGATAAAGGCACCGGGCAGTAATATCTCACCCTGCTCGTTCTTCATACGTAATAGTATTTCATAGTGATCTTTGACTTCAGAACTGGTATTCAGCGCCTGAATAGGTTGCCGGTAGAGTACTAAATCATTTTCTTTTAATGCACGATTTATCTCAGTAACCCAGAGTAATTCACCTTTATGCGCAGCGACAGCAATATCATCCTCCTGGTATATATGTACTCTGTTTCTGCCCAGATCTTTGGCAACATAACAAGCGGAATCTGCTGCCTGAAGTAGCTCATAAATATCACGGCTATACTGATTAATAGGTACTACGCCTATACTCACTCCTATTTCAAAGACATTATCTTCCCAACTAAAACGATAATTTTTAATTATATCAAGCAACTTTTGCGCTACATCTTCAGCACGCTTTAGCGGACAGTCGAGTAGCAACACACCGAATTCATCTCCACCCAGGCGGGCTAATGTATCACTGCCACGAACAAACTCGCCTAACGATACAGCAAGCTGCTTTAGTAATTGATCTCCTGCACCATGACCGCATGTATCGTTAACAACTTTAAATTGATCGAGATCGAGGTAACACAATGCATGCTCTTCATGTTGAGTTATCGCTGAGTCCCATGCCTGTTTCATTCTCAACTCGAATTCACGTCGATTCACCAAACCAGTGAGTGAGTCATGGGTCGCCTGATATGACAGGTTCCTGGCCATGACATGTAATTCCTCTTCCTCACGTTTTCTCTGCATCTCCAGGGCAATACGATTTGCAAATATTCTCAGGATAGGTCGCAACGCTTCTTCAGGATTCATTGGCCTGGTATCCATCACAGAGACTAAGCCCATCATTAAACCATTTGGAGAAATAAGCGGAGCACCAAAGTAACTATCTATCCCCATCTGGACTAACATCTCATCATCCGGATACTTATCAGCTGCCCCATCACCTATTAGTTCAACATCGAGATTAATGACATCCTGACAGGGAGTACCTTCCAGCTCATATTCAAAATTATCGACAAATTTGTCACCCGCCCAGACTGCATAAGTTTTGATCCGTGTTTTTTCAGGATTTGCGAATAAACCCACAAAGGCGAATTTAGCTGAGAACAAGTGTGATAAGTTAATAAGACAATCGTTAAAGAAAGACTCGTCTTTAGAAAACTCAAGGCTTTGTTGTGCCAGTGAAGTTAGTACATGTTCTGCACGTTCCCGGTTTTTTATTTCCCCTTGCAAACTAAGCTGAGTTTGCGAGATCCGTCTATTCATATTCATCATGACGAAAAAAGCTAGTACCAGTCCTACTAGCAAAACCAGTATGGTTGCTACGACATAAAAATACTGATCAATAAATTCATCAAACACACTGCTTTGTGAAACATGGTAGGGACCAACTTTTAGCTCATTTAACAACTCATCCACGGGTGTGTAATCCAATGGAGGTACCCAACCAACATAGTTACCCTTCTTCGCAGCTTCGTCTTGTTTCTTGATTGACAAGAGCGCAACAGCTACTTTAGTTTTTAGCTCGTCAGAAACAGACTTATTTGCTGAAAATAGCCACTCAGGATACAAATCCGTACTGTGCAAAAAAGGAAAATCCTTTGTTTGCTTTTGACCAATCACCTTAAAATCAGTCAGATTAATATTCCCTTTTGCAGCCATCCTCTCTAGCATGTCGGTCCTAACGGAACCCGCATCAACCTCACCTTGCAGAACCGAATAGACGACTCGCTGTTGTATGCCACCCGCAAATCGCAACTCAGAAATATCCTTATATGGATTAACACCCTGTTTTAACATCTCCCGCCAGGCAACTCGCCAGCCACCAAACCCCAACTCATCCGCACCAATGAATACTTTACCCTTTAGATCTTGCACTATATTAATATCACTACGATCTGAACGAGTAAAAATGACAGAGCCAAACTTTGAATATCCTTTACCTTGTCGTTTGTTTACCAAGGTAGCTAAAGGCTGATTTTTATACCGAATACGGTGTTCGACAGCCGCTGCTGGATTCGTTAAACAAAACGATAAATCACCGCGTGAGACAGCTTGGTTTAACGAGCTATTGTTTTCGAAAGGGATGATAATAAAATGATGCTCGGGAATAGACGTATTTAAATAATCTACCGTTGCATGCCATCGTTGCAATGCAACATCTGCCCCCTTATTCGCCCTTACTGCAATTCTAATCTCATCGGCCAGAGTTACTGAGGTTGAGGTTGGCAAGATTACGATTATAAAAATAAGAATCTGATTTTTAATAGTAAACTTCATCTGATAAATAACATAGCAAACAAGTCAATTAGTATAGGCCATCACGTTGCATATAACATGTGAGCAATGTTACACATATTTTCATAGGCTTTAGACAATACAAAACCACAGAGTATTCCTTATTTTTATTGCTTATATTAGTTGCGAATGCGTTAAAGTTACTTTCAAATAATATTACTCAATTTTTCTACTTTAACTACACAGCATCAAAACTGAAATTCGACTCGGTATAACTAACGGGATACTCTGCTTTATTGTTACTAACTGTTAACAATTAGCTGTAGCCAGTGTTTCTTTTAACATTAAGAGTCATCTTGAATTAAAATTATGCTGTAAAAAACAGTTCTCAAAATAATAAGTGGTCCCGCGATGGATGTTGTAACTGGACCTGTTCCTAGCCAGGCGATAACAGTCGGTCAAAAATTCAATCGGGTCGAGATACACAAAATGAGAAAGGCACTACTAAGCCCACAATAAAGCCACCCATTACCCATCATTTTGATTCCCATTTCATCTAAAAATGGCATAGAATAATACCTTAAATTAATTTTGGTATTTCGATATATTTTAATGCCCCCTAGCTCGCGAAAAATATCTAATATTATTGTCGCCACAACTTTCCTGGCAATTATCGCTACCTCCGCCTGGTACGCGTTAAAGCAAATAGAGCTACAAACTAGAGCCCGATCAAAAAATGCGTTGCAGACTGTGCTGCTCACTACCCAGGAAGCCCTGCACATATGGATTAGTCAACGTAAACTGGGTACTGCTGAATTAGCACGTAATGAAACCCTGGTTAATCTAACCCAAACGCTGTTAACTGATATGATGAATAAACGCAACACAACCAAAACAGTCGCGGCGATACGTGACGTCCTTGATCCAAGATTGGCATTGAATGGAGATCGTGGTTTTTATATCCTCTCAGCACGAGGTGATAATATTGCATCGATGCATGATGCAGAAATTGGAAAAATAAATCAGATATCATTGCAAAGAAAAGAATACATAACTGATGCATTTAAGGGTGCAAGCACTTTTATTCCTGCCATAAAAATTGATGAACCCAGTATTTACACTGCAGCCCCTGTTAAAAACATAGCGGGAAACGTCATTGCGGTTTTAGTGATCCAAATTAATCCTAAAAGACAATTTACCCGTATTACTCAGTTAGGGCGCATTGGGGAATCGGGTGAGACTTATGCCTTTGATGAGCACGGCACTTTGATCTCGGAAAGCCGCTTTGATGCCCAACTTCGTTCAATTGGTCTTATTGATCCTGATAGCCGCGGGATTCTCTCGATCCGCATTACAGATCCTGGTGGCAATTTACTGTCTGGTTACACCCCAACAACCACGAGCAGTGAGCAACCTCTCACCCGGATGGCAAAGGATGCTATAGCAGGTCACGCCGGCTATGATATCTCTGGATACCGGGATTATCGTGGAGTCGAGGTTTTTGGTGCATGGTTATGGGATAAAGCTCTAGGCTTTGGTTTAACAACGGAGATTGATGCAAATGAAGCCTTGCAACCTTTTTATGAAACCCGCAAAGCAATTATCATTATGATTCTACTATCACTGTTTCTAGCTTCAACTTTTGTCTTCATTAGTCGACGTAAATTAGACTAGCAACCAGGTTTACTTTCTCATTCTGCCTAGTGCATTAACGCCAAAAGAATACTAAAATATCAATATGAAATTACAGGCTGCCTATTTCAGTTTTGGGAACCCATTCGAATCTTTAGACCGATGGTTAAATTCTTATAGATATGTCATTAATGCACTGTTGCATGAGGATAGCACCTAGAGGCATAGTTGATTCAACTATGCCATACTCGCTCGCCAATGAAACGACTAAATCAGTTTAACTCACTTAAATTCCGTTTTGCTCTGCTGGCAATTATCGTCTCAACGATTATTTTTTCCGCTGCCATTTCATCTTTTTGGCAACTCAATAACGTACATGATCAAGCGACGCTTAATCTTGAACATAGGCAAAAATTGCTGGAAACAACACATGCGATAAGTATGCAATTATTTGATGCTTATAAATCTTTAAATCTTTTTTTACTCGACCCCTCTAAACAAAACTATCGTGACAACTTATTTTTAAACCTGAGTACTGCCATTGAACTCTGCGATGTAATTAAAAAAACTACTTCTCCCTTAGACTCAAAGGAGCATGAAGATTTTTATGCTGTCCGTAAAACGCTACTGAAATTACAAAATGACGTTAAAAGCTTGATAAAGGTGAGGACGGACCCAACTCGCCAGTATCCTTCGATGGCAGTTGCTAACGACAAAATGCAGCCTAACCGCAATAAAGCAAATAACGCATTTATTATTATTTTTAATGAGCTTGAGAGTGAAAAATCTGTCCAGACAAAACCAGACCTTTACAAAGAGCTGGTCCAGTTAAGACATCTTTGGACACAAACACTATCAAACTTCAGACTTTATTTGGCAAATAGAGTCGGTAGTTTTAACGAAGCGTCATTATCTATTCAGGAAAATGGAATTGATACACTTTCATCTGAACTCAATGACAAAATCGAAAAAGTCATCGCACTTGACGAAAAAGGAGTACTTGGCTTTGAGACATTCACTGCACTTCTAGAACTTCGTAATGCTGTCAAGGAATGGCAAAACGGTTTTAATGAAGCCAAGCTGATCAATCGATCAAATCGCTGGAGAATGGACTCGGTAGTAACTCGATCAACTATCACACCGGCCTTTGAAAACATCACTAATTCTCTTGACGAAATCGAATCTAAACTCGTTGTCTCATTAGAAGCTGATATTCAAACTATTACTGGAATCGCACGTCAAAGTTCATGGAGCTTACTTGCGTTAGCTGCGTTTGCCATTATTTTTGTTATTCTCCTCGTTGTCCTCACTCAACGGTTTGTATTTCGCCCTATCACAACTGTTTCTTTGGCAATGAAGGCTCAAGCACTTGGCAAGTTGGGTCACGAGTTACCAATGGCAAAAACCAAAGAAACACGCCAATTGATAGATGCCTTTAATGAGATGCACCGGCTCATTAATTTACGCCAATCTGAGCTTGAACATCGCGCCATGCATGATGCGCTAACATCTTTACCAAACCGCGCCCTGCTCTTTGATCATATTGAACATGATATTCAACTTGCTAACCGAGCCGGTCAGGAACTTAGCTTAATGGTAATTGATCTCGACCGTTTCAAAGAGGTCAATGACACCTTAGGGCACAATGTTGGAGATAATTTTTTAATTGAGGTCGGAGCACGATTCACCTCTGAATTGCGTGAGTCTGATACTGTTGCAAGGCTCGGTGGTGATGAATTTTCAATCTTAATTCCTGATATGGGACGGACAGCGGCTAAAAAAGTGGCCGAAAAAATTCTCAAGGCATTGAAAAAACCAATCAAAATCGGCGAATTTGAACTGCCATGCTCTGCTAGCATCGGCATCTCAACTTATCCCACTGACGGCGACAACGCCCATGCATTACTGCAACATGCCGATGTTGCGATGTATATCGCTAAGCGTAACCAGTCCGGTTTTGAGTTTTATGATATTAATCAGGATCAATATAGCATTCAACGACTCGCCCTGGTAAATGAACTCCGGACCGCCATCGAGGAAGACAAGCTTGAGCTTGCCTTTCAACCTATAGTAAATGTTTCTAAGCATTCCCTGTTCTGTGTGGAGTCACTACTACGCTGGAATCACCCGGAACATGGCTACATCTCACCTGAGCTTATTATTGATCTAGCTGAGCAAACCGGGATCATTACCCAACTTACTTACTATGTGTTAGAAAAAACCATGCAACAACAAAATCAATGGGCCACATCAGGTATGCCTCTGACGGTCTCGGTCAACTTGTCGATGCATAACCTCAGAGATAAGCAGTTAGTAGAAAAAGTTCAAAACTATCTTGCGAAGTACATGCCAGATAATAATCAGTTGATTCTAGAAATAACCGAAAGTGCAATGATGTCGAATCCGCATCAGGTCATCGACATTCTTGAAAAGCTCGCAGCCATGAACGTCACCATTGCTATCGATGACTTCGGGACTGGCTTCTCATCGCTCGCCTACTTGAAGAAATTACCCGTGCGGATAATAAAAATCGATCGCTCCTTTATAATAGAGCTGGATAATGATTTAAATGACCAGGCGATTGTCCATGCGACCCTTGGACTCAGTCATGAACTAGGCCTGCAAGTCATCGCAGAAGGGGTCGAAACACTTGCCACAACAAAACACCTCGAAGCAAAGGGTTGTGACGCGATTCAGGGCTTCTATATCAGTCCACCTATGAACCCTGATTCATTACAAGAGTGGGTTAGCAAGACCTACCCTGCCTGATCTCACAAAATCAAGAGCTTACCTCAAAGACAATGTTACCCGTTTGTTAGTTGCGTTCTAACTCATTGATTATTTTAGAAATTAGTTTGGCATCTAAGAATTCCCAAAATACCCTATTTGTCTAATGAATTGAGAAGATTTGCCGATAAAAAAGCATAGATATTCACCCGATGGACTGCTGCTAGATACACAGCAGGCATGGAATAATTGACATATTTTATAGGGGAAGGCAGTTACTGATGCCAAAAGAAGAACTTCAACTCACGTCTAAGCTCCTCATCATTGACGACGAGCCTATGAACATCAAATTACTCGAGAAATACCTTAAGCAAGCGGGTTACAAAAACATCTTGAGCACACAGGATTCCGGCATCGCGGTAGAATTATACAGCCAATACAAACCAGACCTGGTTTTGCTCGACCTTAACATGCCCACGATGGATGGATTCCAGGTTCTCGAATGCCTACACCGTATTGAAACCAAGTCTTATGTCCCCGTCATGGTACTCACTGCAAACACCGATGATGAATCAAGGCTTCGTGCACTTGAGGCAGGCGCAAAGGATTTTATCAACAAACCGTTTAGCAAGATTGAAGTGCTCACACGAATCAGAAACATGCTGGAGGTTCGCACCGCACATAAACGTCTACAGCAGCAAAATGAAATCCTGGAGCAGAAAGTTAGCGAACGCACGCAAGAATTACGGGACAGTCAGCTTGAAATAGTACAGCGGCTTGGCCTTGCGTCAGAATACCGAGATAATGAAACAGGCCAGCATATTATTCGCATGAGTTATTACTCAAAAATTCTTGCTGAACATATTGGTCTGCCTACACACCAATGTGAGCTAATTCTGAATGCTAGCCCGATGCATGATATTGGTAAGTTAGGTATTCCCGATGCAATTTTGTTAAAGCCAGGTAAGCTGACAAAAGAAGAATTCACTGTGATGAAGACGCACACTACTATCGGTGCAACCTTACTCGAGAATGCCCGTTCCCCGATTACTGAAACAGCACAGATTATTGCTATTAGTCACCATGAAAAATGGGATGGAAGCGGTTATCCAAATAGTTTGTCTGGTGAGGATATTCCTTTAGTCGGGAGAATCGTGGCGATCGCCGATGTATTTGATGCGCTCACTTCAGTTCGACCATATAAGCCCGCCTGGTCAATCGATGAAGCCATAGCTGAAATCAAGAAATCTGCAGGTACTCACTTTGACCCTGAGTTGGTAGCCCATTTCATCAAGGCCATACCCGAAATTATCGAGATCAGTCATACCTATCAAGATATTCCTAATGCATCAGAAGATCATAAAATCTGTTCCTGACACTGGTTCACGCTGTAGCTATTTTTGAATTAACCACCACCGAATAAAGTTGCCAGATCCGTATCCTTGTCAACTTTCACACCTAACTCGACTGGTTTCATAAACAATACCCAAATCGCACCACGATTGGCACCATTCACACTATCACCACTGGCTGTTACGGCTATATCGTTGATGCCATCATTATCGAGATCACCAAGACTCACCAGGCCAGTTGCGAATTGATCACCATCTGCCAGATTACCGGCAAAACCACCCTGCAAGTCAGATATTTTCGATGATGAAATTACTTCACCATTCGACTTCAAAAAGATAACCCAGAATGCACCACGATCTGCCCCACCATCATCATTGAGCTTTGCCGCCACTCCGATGTCAGTTACACCATCATTATTATAATCGCCCAGATTGCTGACCGCATTTCCAAATCCATCACCGTCGCCGATAGAGCCATCAAACTCACTGAAGCTTTGCGATATTTTCCTTTCGCTTTTTACCGTGCCATTGCTATTCATATAAAGGATCCAGACTGCACCGCGGTCTGTTCCAGCATCATCATCGCCAGGTGCCCCGACAATCAAATCTGTCACACCGTCGCCATCAATATCACCGAGGTTATCTAATGACGAGCCAAATTGATCATTTGTAAACAGACCGCCAGCAAAGCCACCTTCATCAAATGAGATCTTTTGCCGACCGGCAACAGTGCCGTCATTATTCATAAACAATATCCAGACTGCACCAAAATCGGTGCCGCCATCATCGTCAAAGGGTTCACCCACAGCCAGATCAGTAATACCATCGTTGTTAAGGTCACCGATACTCACTACGGCAGATCCAAATAGATCATTATTATTCAGCACATCACCAAAACCAGATAGACTATTCGCGATCTTCCTTTCACTTTGAACACGACCATTACTATTCATAAATAACACCCAAATAGCACCGCGATCAGTTCCACCTTCATCATCACCGGGTGCACCAACCACAATGTCAGTTGTGCCATCATTATTCAGATCACCAACGCTGGTTACACTGCTACCGAAACGATCATCATTATCCAAGGTGCCTGAAAAATCGCCATCACTACTAGAAATTTTTTGCTCCACATCAATCTGACCATTATCGTCCATAAACAGGACCCAGATCGCTCCCCGATCAGTACCGCCATCATCATCAAAGGGCTCACCTACTGCTAGATCAATGACACCATCGCCTTCGAGATCACCTATATTTGTAATCGCAGATCCAAAACGATCGTTATCTGATAGCAGGCTATTAAAGTTGCCATCAGATTCATTAATTTTTTGCTCGGAATCAACGCCTGTAGAAAAGGTTTGGGTGCAACCTGAGAACATCACCAGGCTAATGACTATTAGGATTAAAAACTGGATTGGACTGGAGTGAAACCTGCACATGAATAACTATCCCTATCCCTGTTTAATCAATTTACTCAGCACTAGGTAAATAACGTGCTGTCATTTCATATAAAGTTTTACGCTGGATGGGTTTGATTAAAAATGCATTGCAACCAGCCTGTTTACATAATTTCTCATCTTCCTCGGAAGCATTCGCCGTTAGCATAATAATCGGGGCTTTAAAATTCAATTCACGAAGCTTTTTGACTGCCTCTTGCCCAGACATAACCGGCATTTGCATGTCCATGTATATTAGGTCAATATTCTCCTTTTGAGCAATCGTCACCGCGATTTCACCGTTTTCGGCAAGAAACACATCCACGCCCATTTTTTTTAGGTAAGCACTCAATAATTGCTGATTCATTTCGCTGTCATCGGCCAGCAAAACGCTACCCTTTAAATCTGACATAGCAGTATTTGTATTGTGGCTTCCCTGTTCCATCTGACATTACTCAACTTATCCATGCACTTCAGTTACACAGAATAACTGAAATAACCTTAGCCTAACTGTACAGGACCATACAGTCCTGCAATAAATCTGCGATTTCCAACTGTCCGGCCAACCCTGCGATTTAATATTTTATGGCCACTCGCTTCGAATATTATGCCTTAAAGGGCTGGCAAACGCCTGCAAATGTGGTTAATCCTTGCTTGAAGCCCACCGTTACAGCAAATTCTAGCAATTTTTGCCCAAAAGCGGTATGCTTGACGAATATGTACGGACTTTCCAAAAGTTGCAACGGCAACAATTTGAGCGCTTCATTCGAAGACCAGTCAGGTGTTCCAGACCAATTGCCCCCTCCCCAACTCACTAAAACAGGCGACCAGTAATGGCAGAGACTACAGACAAGTTATTGAAACATGTCGAATACAAATTAATCACCGTCGAAAAAACGGAGCCGCCTGAGGGTGTCGAAGATGGTAGCTGGTACCGCTATGTGGTCAGCCGTGGCGATTCATCGCTAGAAGGTAAGAGACGTGGCACCCTGAAACAAGTCAGCGAACATGCTGAAACCCTGGCCGCTGATCTTAATTCTCGCCGTGGTATCAAAGTTATACAGTATGGTAGACAAGGCAATAAAGCTAAATAGACTTTAAGCAATCTTTTGTGATTCAGAGTTATCAGCACCAGGCATAAAATCACTGATAACCTCTGGCTTACCCAGGTGGTAACCCTGTCCATAGTCAACACCAAGCTCTTTTAGTACTACCAGTACACTTTCATCTTCTACAAATTCTGCAACTGTCTTCTTTTTCATTTCATGTGCAATATCATTGATTGATCGTACCATCGCGTAATGAAGTGTATCGGTAGCACTATCTTTGACAAATGAACCATCGATTTTAACTACATCGATAGGCAAGTCTTTTAGATATGCGAATGAAGAATATCCAATTCCAAAATCATCCAGTGCTGTTTTGCAGCCTAGATTCTGTAATTTACCAAGCATTTTTGAGGCCTTCTGTAAATTACCTATCGCTGCCGTTTCGGTTACTTCAAACATAATACTTTCCGGATTAACATGGTACTCGCTAATTAAACGTTTTATTTTTTTGATTAAACTTGAATCCTCAATTGATTTTGCTGATAGATTAATCGAAAGCTTGATCTGATTGCCCTGTTTACTCTGTTCGCTTATATACTGTATCGAGCTTTTAATAACCCACATATCGATCTGAGGAATAAGACTGAAGCGTTCAGCTGCAGGAAGAAATCCTGCTGGCATGATTAACTCGTCTTTTTCATCAAGCATACGAATCAGTATCTCCGCGTATTCCTGTTCGCCTGTTAGGACATTGCAAATTGGCTGACTGGCAAGTACAAATCGATCGTGCTCCAGGGCATGTTTGATTCGACGGGTCCAACCAATATCATTGCTCATATTGGTAACACAGTCATCATCTTCCGCACTGAAAACATGTACTCGGTTTCGCCCTAGCCGCTTTGCTTCGTGGCAGGCAAAATCGGCTTTAGCTAGAAGTTGTTCTTTCGAACTAATCGTCTCGTCCAGTACAGCAGCACCAATTGAACAGCCAATATCAACGACTTTCCCTTCGAATTTAAATGTATAGTCTTCTAACTGTTTTCTAAATGATTCTGCTACATCTTCTATAAGAGTTGGATCAGGACGATAGAGTAAGACCGCAAATTCATCACCACCGATCCTTGCCAGGATGTCACCATCCCTGGCTCGATGATTGAGTATCGATGCCGCTTCAACAATAAGTTGATCCCCGGCAAGGTGACCCATTGTGTCGTTTATATACTTAAAGTTATCAAGGTCTATATACAATAAGGCAACATAATTCTTGTCACCGCGAATTTTGCGCATGACGAATTTATCCAGTTCTTCCGTAAAATAATGGCGATTGTATAAACCTGTTAAAGAATCATGCTCTGCCAGGCGTTGTAAGTTATCGATCATGGCTTTGCGCTTACTGATATTTTCGACTACAGCCGTCAAGTAGCGCTTGCCATCTAAGTTCATCTCGCCAAGCTTGATTGACATTGGGAAGACAAAACCATTTTTAGCTTTTCCAACAATCTCACGAGTAATGCCTAAAATATTTTCTCCTTCACCCGTCTCGAAATATCTAATCATCTCAGGGCATTGATCTCTCTCATTTTCAGGAATCAATAAAGTAATATTTTTACCGATAACTTCTTCGGACTCATAACCAAATAAGTTTTGTGATGCAATATTGAAAGTTTCTATCAAGCCGTTTTCATCAAGTGTAAAAATCCCTTCCGCCACATTATTTAAAATTGACTCAAGTCGTTGTTGCCTTGAGTGAACCTGTTCTTTCATATTCGAAAAGGCTTTAATCAATATATCTGTTTCAGAGACATAATTTCGAATTGGAATACTCGATGATTTTCCTTTTGCTTCAACATCGAGGGCAGTGGCAACTTGTAGTAATGGACGTCTGATAATTCGTTCAAATAGGATATAGCCGATCGCAAAAGTTAGAAAAATTGTTGCACCGGTAATAATCACGAATATTGATACTGTGGATGCCGCAGATTGGGACTGGTGGATACTATATTGATCATGTTTATTTATTACTTCGTTAAAATCCCTGACAATATTCCAAGCGTTTGAGAAGCTTGGTTTCACATCTTGTTGAAGCAAAACAAGGTCATTTCGCCATTCATCAGATAAATATATTTTTTTCGCTTGCTCAAAATGCAAATCATAATCTTCTATGATGTTAGTCATTTCGTCGAAGGAAAGCGATTGCTGTAGTTCCAGTTCACCTCTTTTTTCATATACCTCGAGTTCAAGCAGCCCCTTTTTAACCTGCGCCATATAGATCTCTTTGTTCTGAAGACTGTGTTCCATACTTTTTGCAGATTCACCAAAAACACCATATCGGTTCGAGACAAACAAACGTAACCAATTGGCCTGTTGTGACCAGTGATATCGTACATCAGTGAATAATGTTAATATCTTGTCTTTGTTGGCACCATGCCTGTCACTTTGTTGGAGATCAATGATGGCAAGATCAACAGCTTCAATGAACTGATTATTGCGGGGTAGTAGCTCATTTACTAATACGGGAATACCTGGGTAACGTTTTTCAACTTCAATTGCATTTTCGCAAAATGTTACAACAGGCTTTTTCAGGTCTTTGACTGACTTCAACAGTTTTGAACTTAGTTTTCCGAAGGCAAGATAGTGCTGACGTTGTGAATCATCAACCGAGAGTCTTTGTGCGGTTATCACAAAAGGTTGATCTGCCAACTCCTCACCTAATTGAATAAGCTGATTTATGTCTAGCCGCAATATCTGGCGAAACTTTGCATCAGGCAGAATCGCAAGTTCATAGACATCGCGCTCTGTCTTGTGCAGTTGATCACTTATTTGATTCAACAAGCGACTTGTGGTTTTCGAATTTTCAATGGAGGTGATATTACTTTGTGCAGTGTGGTCTAGTAGCTGGTAGACATACAGAATAAATGCCAGGATCAGGCTAGATAGCACGATCCCCGTGATCATGATTCTCTGCCTTAAACTGCGCTTCACTGCCTGCATAGATGTTTTACTTGCTAATTTAAATAATGATACTCAATGTATCGGTATTAGCTATACACACCTTTAAGAAGTGGTTATCTCAGACATACTATAACTTATTGATATTTTTGTATTTTTCTTAATCCAGGATATAGATACGGACAATATATGTGATCTGGGAACGAATTAGCCCATACGGCCATTTTGGTGCTTATTTTTAGCGCACCACCAAGCGTTTATCGCTTGGTAGATGAACATCTAGCCTAATCATTTACAAATCATCCTGACGAGCTCGGTGACTCGTTGGCCAAGATCTTTTAAGGTCGCCAGATTATCGATCGGGTTATGCTGATCCAGACCGAGGCGCTTGAAAGCAGGCAGCTCGCTCAATTCAGGGCCTGAAATCTTTTCCCCCGCCAATAAATGTGAGTGTAGTAATGCGACCTGCACCAAATCACAGTAATCAGGTTTATCTACTACCCGCTTCCAGTCGTAAGCATGCTTTGCAATTTCGATATATTCCGGATCGAACTCCCATTGCTGCAATACCATGCCACCGATATAACTTTTAAGCTGGGAAAGCGCAGCTTCGAGATTACTCGCCTTGTAGGCTAACTCCGTGTGCGTGTCTGCCACTACCAGTATAGGAACGACCCCAATATCATGCAGGATGCCTGCTAAAAAAGCCTTTTCAGGACTAAAGCCCTTGATGCGTTTCGCAAACTCATAACAGATTACACCGACACGAATACTGTGCTCATAAAAACGCGCCATGCTGCGAATGACAATCTCGGTATTTGGCATAAACAGATCACGCAGCACTACGCCCATGACAATGGCGCGCACACCCTGCAAACCAATTTTTGTCACCGCATATTGAATAGAATCATTTTTTTCACTACTTCCATAAAGCGCACTATTCGCAACTTGCACTAGTCTTGCTGCAATCACAGGATCCATCTGAATAATTTTCGCCAATCGCTTTGCCGGCATATCTTCCTTATCGAGTGCAGCATTAATGTAGAGAGCAATCTCAGGTAAGCTGGGTAATGTGACAGATTTACTTTTGAACAGACTCGTTATTTCATCCACAAGAGCCAGACTTGAATCACCCGCTGGAAGCGTATCGAATGCTGCATAGTCCAGCTCATCCTGGTTGCGTTTATTCTTAATTCCGTATTTCTTTAATACTGCCCGTTCCACCTGTAGAAATTTACAATCCATCAGGCAACGTGCATAGTGGCCAGACTGATCGGAATAAAATAATGGACTATGTGCTCGTTCTGTCTGAGCAGAATAAGCCTGGTGTACACCACCAGTGGATTGAACCTCAATATCACCTTCCAGCAAATAAAGTGTGTAATCCGCCATCTGTTCGGCAATGACTCGATCGTTCTCATTATACTCAGCAAGCAGACTATGTTCAGCTGTATCGACGAGTGCAGCATCATCAAGGTCTTTAAAGTCATTAAAGTTGAGTAAATACTTCAGATCTATCATTTAATCTAATGCCGAGGTTATTTAAATCATCGCTATAATATAGCGACTACTGAGAACTTTTCTTAATATCATTTTTACTATGTAGTATAGTAGTCTGAGATTAATGAGGGCATAGAATGATTAAAAATATTTTTTCCGAGTTTCTGCGAGTAGCGCTGCTTGCTTCTCTATTGATCGTTAGTATCACGGGCTCAACAGCACCACTGAAAGCTGGCGATCAAGCACCACTATTCAAACTGAAAAATTTACAAGGTCAGGTAATTTCACTAACTGGATTGCTAGCCAAGGGACATGTCATGTTGGTCTTTTGGGAACCTGAATGTGTTTATTGCTATTCCCATATTAAGGACTTTAATGCATTACAAAAAAAGTATGAGCACAAAGGTTTTACGATTGCGGCAATCAATTTTCTCGGTGAATACACCGAAGATATTCAGCAATACGCCAAGGATAATAATGTTCAATATATGATGCTGGCTGAGCGCCTCAACAACATTGATGTTGCTGAGGCTTACAAAGTAGTTGGCTCACCAACCATTGTGGTGATTTCACCTAAGGGGGAGATCCTGTCTTACGGTTATCAGATCCCAAAGCTTAGTCGCTGGATGAATTAAGCTTAACTACCCCTGATGTTAGAACAGAATGTTCAACATCGTGACCGAGACAATAATAAACAAGATAGTCATGATACCGCCGGCCTTCATAAAGTCAGGTACACGATAACCACCCGGGCCCATGATGAGCGCATTCACCTGATGAGTTGGAATCAGGAATGAGTTCGAAGTCGCGATACCCACAGTCAATGCAAAAACTGCCGGGTTTGCGTCTGCACCAATCGCAATGTTCACAGCTAACGGTACAAGTAGCACTGTCGCACCAACATTAGACATCACCAGGGTAAAGAATGTGGCCAGCACCGCAACCGCAAGCTGAATTACCCAGATGGGCATATCACCCACGACACTTAGCGTCTGTTGTGCAATCCACTGCGCAGTACCTGATGTTTCTACGGCGTAACCTAGTGGAATTAACGAGGCAAGTAGAAAAACGGTTTTCCAGCTTATTGCTGCATAGGCCTCATCGATATTAAGCACGCCGCTTAAGATCATGCCAATCGCGCCAGTTAACAGGGCGACTGAAAGTTTTAAGTCAGTAAACAAAACCAGGAACAAGGTGATGGCGAAGAAGATAACTGCATGGGTTACTTTCTGTGGTCGCAATTCTTCGTGTGGATACTCCGTGGTCACCACAACGAAATCTCGATCTTTTTCTAGACGAACCAGGTCAGCCCAGCTGATATGCACAACGAGAACATCACCTGCCTCGAATAATTCATTTCGAATACCGCTACCAGATTCGTAATTTATTACTTGGTCGCCACGATGGATCGTTAACAGGGAAGCACCATATTTTTTGCGCATCCAGATTTCCCGCGCTGATTTACCAATCAAGCTTGAACTCGGTGTGATTACCAGTTCGGCGATACCTGCCTTGAGATTTGACAGCGAATCAACAAAAACTTCTAGTTCAGGTTTTAACTCTAGCTGTTTAGTCTCGACAACTTGCTGAATCATGTTAATTGAGCTTAATACACCTAACACTGTTCCTGCCTGGATGGGGGTTTGCCGATCGACACTTTCACCACCGACACGTCGTCCATCACCTTTTTCAACTGCAATGACGCGCAACAGGTTTTCTTTTTCCAGTTCATCCACGCTAAGGCCGATAATCGGGCTACCTGACTGTACAACGACTTCAAACAGGTCAAATGCCTTCATACCATAGGTATCTTTGAAATATTGCTGTGTGTCACCGCCTTCCAATTGAGTGTTTTTATTCACCGGTAAAACGAAGCGGCCGAGAATAACGAAATAGAGGATGCCGGTTGCGATCAGAGCCACACCGATAGGCGTGACTGAAAACAGGCTAAAGGTTTCCATTTGCTTATCGGCGGGTAGTGCCGCATTGGAATTCAGGATCAAATCATTTAACAAAATAAGCGGGCTGGAACCTACCATGGTCATGGTACCACCCAGAATTGCACAAAAGCCCATGGGCATGAGCAAGCGCGACATAGGCAAGCCGGTACGTGCTGAGATTCGACTGACCACAGGTAAGAACAATGCCGCGGCGCCCACGTTTTGCATAAAACTTGAGATGACTGCAACTGTGCCTGAAATGAGTGGAATAATCCGCTTCTCGGTCGAACCACCCACTTGCATCAGGAGTGCAGCCAGCTGGCCCATGATGCCGGTCTTATCCAGACCCGCACCGATAATCATCACCGCCACAATCGACATCACCGCATTACTGGCAAAGCCATTGAACAGGGTGTCATTGTCCACCAGGCCTTTATCCAACCCCATCTGAGGGGCAAATAAACTGGTTAGCCCCAGGATAACCATAATGCAAATAGCAGCAACGTCTACGCCAACGATTTCAAATGCAAACAAATAGACCGTCAGGAGCAATATTGCACATACCCAGGCAACCTCTATGCTTGGTGCGACACTGGCTACGTAAGCGCCAATCACAATAAATATAAGCAGGGCAATCAGTTTTTTCGGGGTGATAGCAATAGACATAGCTTGTTGGGCTCCCGCCACATAAAAGGCACAGTTAATCAGTCACGTTCGTGGGAAACCAGCTATTTTAGCAAATCCTAATATATCAGTACAGTTAATATGTGTACGCTTTAGCCACGAGGGACGCAGCCACCCAGCTGAAAAGGGCTAAACCCCCAGATCGGCGAGGAAGGATTTAGCGACTTCATGGCTATGTCGTCGCGGAGAACCTGTCTCAGTTTCAATGGCCTCACCCAGCCCATCGAACACAACCCAGGCAGGGACAGCATTGACTTTATGGCGTAAGGCTCGCCAGTAATTAGCCTCATCATCAAGGTAAACTTGGCCTCCAATGTCACGTGCCATGTCATGCCCGCCATCAAAATTCCCCCAACCCTTGCCAACCACCACCATGAAGCCGGTATCGGGATCTTGCTCAAGCATGTCCCGGACATAGGGCACAAACTTTTTCGTCGATTTGCAGGCCCCACACCAAGGTGCAAGGTAGACAACCAGGCAACGCGAACGGGCCACGCAGGGATGGTCATCAATATTCACGCGCCGCGCCATATAGGCCCGCAACTCACCCCCCGGCAGGGTCGCTTGTGTAAATGGTTCCGTGCTTTCGGCTTGATTTAACATAAACCAGCCTACTAGCAACACAACCAGAACAGCACCAATTAACTTTAAAGACATTTCACATCACCTGTATTCGAATCTGGGAAAACCTGATTACCACCGACACTTGTTAATTATCGACACCATTATGAATTCTGTTAGGCAGAATTCTTTAAATTAGAAGCCAATCTGATTAGACCTGAAAAATAGATTGGCACCAAAATAAAGCCAGCAACAAAGCTGGTCAGATAGCCAATAAAGGGAATAATACCTAACACAATTAAGACAGGGATAGCGATAGCCAGCCCTTCAGACGCGGCAGGCGAGACACCCTTTTGCTTGGCAATCGCATTCAGGTCTTTCGCTAATTTACCGTAGGCTAAGAAGACCCAGTAATAATTAAATAAGGGAATGAACAAGAAACCCACTGCCTTACCTGGCGTTTCAATCGCAGGAACCAACCCGTGCTGATTTGACTGCTCAATCGTAAATCTCCATAAGCGATAAAGAATGACTAACAGGTATATATAAGCAAACAACATCACCAGGATTGCAGGCAGCATTAATATCGAACCTAAATCTCGCGTGGAATAGTCACTCTGCAAGACAATACCGGCCACTAATAGCATTGTGCCAAGTAACAGAGGCAATATATAAATCAATATGTTTCCAAATTCCTTATCCGCCCCAGCCTGATAACTATTAACATCAGCAGCAGGTGTTTGGTATGGATTTGTAGAGGCGGATTGTGCAAGCCCAGCTGTTGACGCTGGTGACTGTCCTGGTATCGCAGTCGGAGCCAACTGTATACCTGCGCGCATGAATGCACCCAGCTTAACGATGCCTGTTGTAAATAGCCCAGCAGCAACAAGGTAGGCTATAAAATTCACATGTCCTGCTATCTCGTAGACAGGGCTGGTTTCTGGATTACTAACCTGGTTATAGACAACATCCGCAATGGGCCAAGTCACTGATGCAAACATAACGGAGAGGAAACCCATCGCAAGAAAAATCCCACCAGGTCCTCGCACAACAGCTAAACACAATATCATGAGACTAAGATCAATAAGCGGTATAACCCATAACTGCACGGTTAAGATAGTATCCATTCTTCTCTCCCTGTTTTTAACTTGGATTTATTATGTTTTTCTGGGTGTGTTTATATTGCCAGCATCGCCCTGAAAGGTACATTGCCAAGGCCAAAAAACCACACGAACCAGCCGAACCACAGTAGATATTGGCTAGATCATCATATGTAGTAAAGGTATGATAGATAAACTATTTATCGAATAATCAGTGAGGTGTTTCTTGGATATAAGCCCCTATTTAAAGCTCATGGTCGAACGTGGGGCTTCTGATCTATTCTTCACTGTCGATGCACCTGTGCATATTAAAATTGAAGGTGTCACCTCTCCTGTCGGTAAAAATTCTCTCCCCTCGGGCACCGTGGCAACAATTTTGCCCGGCATTTTGAGCGAAAATCAGTTAGCTAGTTTCCTTGAGAACAACGAACTGGACACTGCCTTTAGTCTGCCCGATGTAGGCCGTTTTCGAATTAATGTCTACATGCAGCGCGGTGAAGCGGCCATGGTTATCCGACAGATAAAATGGCAAACCCAGACCGTTAAGGAACTTGGCCTGCCGGAAATACTCAATGAGTTGGTGATGGAATCGCGCGGCTTAATTATTATCGCTGGTTCAACCGGTTCGGGTAAATCATCGACGGTTGCTGCCATGCTGGATTATCGCAATGCCAACAAAACAGGACATATTCTGACTATCGAAGATCCGATTGAATTCATGCATAAGCATAAAAAATCCATTGTTAGTCAGCGCGAAGTTGGTCTGGACACCTCATCATTTTCTGAAGCACTACGCCGTGCTATGCGCGAGGCACCGGATGTCATTATGATTGGTGAAATTCGCGACGAAGAGACTATGAAACAAGCTCTGGCCTATGCCGATACTGGACACCTCTGCATCGCTACCTTACACGCCACGAATGCCTCACAGACAATGGAGCGTATGATGAGTTTTTTCCCAGATAGCTCACGCGCCCAACTACTGATGGAATTATCACTCAATTTACGTGCCGTGGTTGCACAGCGATTACTCAGGTTATCAAATGGTGGACGCATCCCTGCGACTGAAATTTTATTAAACGAACCAGTGGTCAAGGCTGTTATTCGTGATGGTAAAACACACAAGCTTAAGGACATTTTAGAAAAGGCCGGTGAAGGCAGCAAACTTCACTCGTTTGATAATGAAATTATTCGTTTATTCAGAAACAAGCAGGTTTCATTTGAGGAAGCCATCCAACATGCAGATGAACCTGACCACATGAAATTGAAGATCAAGCTGGGCGGACATGGCATCTCATCCGATGCCGGCGATATATATTCAGTTTAGATCCTAATTTAATAAGGCAAGAACCCGCTTGCCTACGTAGTGCAGACAAGCGGGTTAAATTAGACTCTAGAAAATATTTAAAACTTTGAATGCGCCCGCTCAATCGCTTCAGTAAGCTTATGCCAGGCGGATTCAACACCTACTTTCAGCTCTTCCCATGCCTCTTCACTGGACTCGACTAGCTCCTTAGTCTTATCTTTTATAGTGTCGCGTTGTTTACGCACAGCTTCTACTTCTTCTTCATATTTCTCTTTGACATCATCCTTTACGTGGTCAGCTTTCGCTTCCAGCTTATCAATGTCTTCATTCCAGTCATCAAGCTTATGCTTTAGCTTCTCGACATATTCATCGCGCTTGCTCATTAGTCGATTCTCCTTTTGCTATCTAAAAATGGTGAAAACTTACCCTTATACGCCTTGTTTATGGGTTAAAAATTTAAATATCAAGACTAGAATAGTGTATAAATAGGTGGATTCCATTGAGAGAGATCAGCTAGAAGGCAATGGTCTAGCATTTATCAGGTTTTTTGCTCTATCTACTGGGATCTGGAGGTGACCCATGTCGAAATTTTTACCCTTGCTAGTCTTGCTGCCAATACTTGCCTGCAAAACCCAATCCTACGCGGAAAATTCACCCTATTTTCGAATTCCAGTTGGCAGCACAGTAGAAATCAGGCAGGTTCTTACTATTCCAGCAAACACGGCGAGAGTGTACATCCAATACGGGAAAACCACGCAATATCAGAATCTCGATCAGTATGAGGCGCACTGCTGGGTACTCTCGTGGAAAGTACTACCAGAAAACCAAACCATTAAGCCGGGTAATTTTATTGTAACCCGACTACGCGAACTCGAAGATCTTGTCCGGTATAAAAATAATATGCAATTCGTTCGCACCCAAAACAACCCATATCAGAATATTAATGGAGGTGTAACTGCAGTCGAATACAAAACAGAGCTCACCATTCACTCAAGTGAGCAACCTGATATTAGGAAACTTGTCTGCAACCACTGGGAAGACCCAAGTGATGCTCGGCATTTATCACTGGCAGAGATACGAACAACGCTAGGTGATCTTATTACGATAAAACTCAAAAACTAGTCACAGTGAATTTGAAGCACTCAACAGCGTAACCAGGCTAAGCCAGATTGGCTAAAGCACTCATCGAAGTGATATGCTGTCACCAAACAACACCCTGTTCACCTCCGACGGGCTTACATTCTCATGTTAAGGAGAAGCAATTGTGAGCGCACCACTTTTAGAAGTTCGCAACCTTATCAAACACTACCCCAAGGTCAAAGCAGTCAATGGGGTCAGCATAAACTTGTACCCAGGCACATGTTTCGGTTTGCTCGGCCCCAATGGCGCAGGCAAAACTACAACGGTTGAAATTCTTGAGGGCATACATACCGCCACCTCTGGTGAAGTGCTATACAAAGGTGAGCCGGTTGCGACTAATTTTAAAAATGAAGCGGGTATAATGTTTCAGTCCACGGCTTTACAGGATTTTATTACTGTGCGTGAAACATTAATGATGTTCGCACAACTCTACCCACATAACACCGATATCGATAAACTAATTCGTCGCTGCAACCTGACCGAGTATCTAGATCAGGACAATCGCCAATTATCAGGGGGCCAAAGGCAACGCCTATTGCTCGCTATCGCTTTAGTCAATGACCCCGACATTATATTCCTCGATGAACCCACAACCGGACTTGACCCACAGGCGCGCCGTAACTTTTGGGACTTAATTGACTCGATTAAAGCTGAAGGCAAAACTATACTACTCACCACACATTACATGGACGAGGCATATACTCTGTGTGATGAAATTGCAATCATGGACCACGGTAAGATCATTGCGCATGGTACCCCAGAAGAATTACTGGCCGCACATTTTAATGATGTGATCCTGCAAATGCCGGCCACCGATATCCCAAATGTGGAAAACTTACCCTTCGCTGTGCAAATAAAAAAAGGCCTGATCGAAATTTCGACCAGTGATGTGAACAAAACAATTGAAGAACTGATTGCCAGCAATATATCACTTGCCCACCTGCAAATCCGCTCCCGAAACCTCGATGACTTGTTCATCGAGCTAACCGGTAAAGCGTTGCGAGCCTAAGAATAAGGAGAAGAAAATGTTCCTGAAACGATTTTTTGCCTTGTTAAGTGCACGTAATAAGGAATTCCTGCGCGACAAGTCATCCACCAGTTGGAATATCATTATGCCCATACTCATTGTCGCAGGGTTTGCGGTGACGTTTACCAGTGATTTTTCCGATCAGTACAAAGTTGGTGTTTTTTCTGAAACAGATTCTGGTCATACACAAAATACTAATGTTTCGACTTTTCTAAAGACTAAACATATCGAGTTTGTTGAGATTGCTGATATTGAAAAAGCAGTCGTAAAAATTCAACGCCATCAACTAGATATGCTGATCGACACAGGCCAGCAACAATACTGGATTAACGATGAGTCGCCTAACGGTTACCTGGTTGAAAAGATTCTGAATGCTCATGGTGAATCTGGCTTACAGAAGCAATCGGTAACTGGAAAGGAAATTCGCTATGTAGACTGGGTTATCCCCGGTATTCTTGCAATGAACATGATGTTCAGTGCCCTTTTCGGGGTCGGTTATGTCATTGTGCGTTACCGAAAAAACGGCATGTTAAAAAGATTAAAGGCGACGCCTGTCACAGCACTTGAGTACCTGAGTGTACAGATCGTCTCTCGTCTTCTGCTGATCATGGCGATTACCATCTTTGTCTTTTACGGAACAAATTTCTTTATAGGCTATGCAATGCATGGTTCCCATCTCAATCTATTTTTGGTCTTCGCCCTAGGTGCTGTGAGTATGATTAGTCTTAGTTTGATCGTAGCTGCGCGCATTACCAGTGAAGAAACAGCAGGTGGCCTACTAAATCTAATCAGCTGGCCTATGATGTTTCTATCAGGAGTCTGGTTTTCACTAGAGGGTACGAATCCAATAGTACAGAACGTGGCAGAGTTTTTCCCTTTGACTCATGTCACAGCTGCAGCACGTTCAATTATGATTGATGGTGCGGGGTTATTAGAGAACACATATCACATCAGTATCTTACTTATACAAAGCACTTTATTTCTGCTGATCGGGGCCTGGGCATTCCGCTGGGAATGAATCAACTAAATAGAGTTAAGGCTTAACCTGGCTTGTTGTCCAGTAAAGGAATAATCCGTCCGATTTTATCTGGGTTAGCCTGCATGTGTTTCAGAGATGCCTCATAGGACTCACCAATTGGAGTCAACGCTGGTCCCGCAGCTTCAACGACGACATACTCATCATCATAGTAAAGTATTACCGTATCATCAGGCTCCCCTTCAAAACCAATCGCGAGGAAGGCATGATTTGGGATTAATACCATTTTGATATCCAGGTCAGGATAGAGGTTATGTAAAATCGCGGCAAGTGCAGTAGATTTTGTGTCACAGTCACCTTTGTTGATATCAAACAAGGTAAGCGGAGCAACAAAACCTATCTCACCATTGGCATCACGAGAATTCAGTGTATCGTAGGGAATTGACTGGATAAAATGGGCGGCATAATTCATCACTTCACGGCGTGACATGCCACGGGTATTCGCAGCTACTGCATCCGAAACAGGTTTCATTGCCCGTGCATGTAATTCCGCAATCTGGCCAAAATCAATTCTTAGGTTATAACTTCGAGCATCATCACTTGCAAACGAGGCGACATAATATTCCCGTTTATAGGTATCAACATAATGATCCTGAGTACGTTTAGCGACATCTACCTTAAAAGCATCGAGATATTGCTGATTGAGACTCTGCCACTTAGTTTTCATGCTGGCAAGAAAATCATCAATAATCGATTCCGCCCGTGCCTTTGGCATAGAGCCATCTGATTTGGCTCGGATGTTCTTACCCTTGTTCTGACTTTCAATAATTATACCTGCGGGCAACCGACTGGCCTGTTCACTGATATAAGCATCAAATTCATCCCTGGCCTGCTCGATATATTCTACCTGTAAAGTATTGAATAGTTCCTCCGCTTTCTGTTTGGCTCTCTGGTTCAGTCGGTGTTTTTTCGTTTTGGTAAAAAGACTTTTTGATATCTCACTCTGTTCTCTGTCAAGACTAAAATGTATTTTATGGTGGCTACCAGATGCAGTGGTGAAGGTATAATAATATTCAATATGACCAGCCTTAACCTGCTTTTTAAAGTGCAATTGTTTTGCATGCAGCACCGTGCTGAATAACAATCCTGTGCAACACAAGATCGTAAGAGTTATTATTTTGTTTGTACTACAAGCTTTCATAGTCAGGCTTCTACGAAACAGGTTCTATAGATGATATCGGCATAACTGTGTGACACATTAGAGATCACAATAGTCTATGCAAGCAAAGTTAACCAGTACCGTTACATTTTGTTACAGAAAAGTGAGGAGAAACAGCAATCAGGCTTATTAAAGTGGGTTACTGGCGTTTTCTTCAGGTGTATCTACAGAAGCTATATCACTTTCACCTAAATAACTAGTATCGATCTCGACTCGGTTGCGTCCCTTTGTTTTGGCTTTATATAAGACCTTATCTGCCCTTTCGATAAATTTGTCCATAGTCTCACCTGGGCGGTGTATCACAAGACCACATGAGAAGGTAGGTAAAGGTATCGTCTCATTATCATGAATATAATACATACTCTCGACTTTTGTTTGTATCTTATTCAAAGCCCTAAGCGCACCATTTTTGTCGGTATTCGGTAGCAGCACTGAGAACTCTTCTCCGCCGTATCTTGAGACCATGTCATAACGGCGAAAGATTGAAAGCACATCTTTCGAATAAAGTTTCAATATTTCATCACCAACCGCGTGACCATATTTATCATTAACATCTTTGAAAAAATCTAAATCAATTGCAATTAATGCTAATGTTGTTTTGTCACGATCAGCACGTCCCATTTCATCTTCAGCTCTTCTCAAAAAGGCTCTACGGTTGGGAAGACCGGTTAAATCATCAGTCAAACTCAATACTCTAACTTGATCAAGTTCTTCACTTAATTTTTGGCTATTTTCATTGATAAGTGAAAGATATGACTGGGTATCATCCAGGATCTTTGCCAATTCAGTTTGATTATTTAATAAGGTCTTTACTCGTACCACTAACTTTTCTTTCGAGTCTTCAAACTCAGACTCATTGTCAATCTGCTCCAGATGACGCAAGGTAGTTTCAAGGATAATACCAAAGTTTTCATACTGTTCAGTGGTGTTATTAATCTTTCTAGACAAACTCGCCTGGAGATGTTGAATTTCTTTATAGTGCTTGTTCAGTCGTTGCCGAAAAACGGAATTAACATGCATTTCTACAGAGGGGGTCATTGTCTCCGGCGTTATTTTAATAGCCGGCTCACTATCATCTTTATCATCTTTACGGCGCCCATTATTTACAACCGTGGGGGGGGTAGGCTCTTTTACCTCATTATTAAATTCCAGGACAGGATCTTCCACAAGACCTGTTAATGGCATCATTGCCTCTCTTATCAATGTTTCATCGGGCTCGAAAACATCTTTAGTTAGCTCAGTTACGTTTTTAATATAGGCATGTAAGATTGCTAACTCATTTAGAGATATCGGCGGCATCAGTCGCTTTTGTACCAGTTTCAGCTCTAAATACAATAACGATTCTTTAGGTAAATGTTTTCGGTAGCTTTCCAAAATGAGGTTAAGAATGTGTGCATAACCTAAAGAAATTTTATTCTGACTTGCAGTCAAGTCACGCAATGCATGCTCAACCTGCTGGAAAATAATTCTGCCGCGTGGGGTCGTTTGCAGTGCATCGAGCAGGGATAACACCCCCTCGACAACATCACAATTAAGGATTGTGTACTTGTTCTTGTCTTCTGACTTACCTGCCATCCAGTTAACCCTCTCCCACTACTTAGGCATACATACACGTTCTACTCAATACCCAAGAAATTCTCTCGTAGCTATGTATCAACCTTGTCTGGCATCCATGCGGAATTACTAAAATCTAATTTATTATTTGTTTGATCTGCTTACACATACTACTGTTGATGGGGGTAACAGCCGCAGATACATCTGGAGCCATTCTAACGTATTTGAGATCCAAATTTACAAACAAATAGTGAGGTTTAACGTATTTTTTAATTACATGCAAATCATATAGATATATAACATATGTGATGTCACACATTAAAAACCACACGTATCTTTAACTCCATTCCGTTATAAGCACCCACAAAAAAGGCCAGTCAGTGACTGGCCTTTTTGACGCTTGCTGGGAAGAAATTACTTCTTCTTAGCTTCTTCGCGCTCTTTAGTTTCCTTAATAACGTCTTCGGCTACATTCTTCGGACAAGGTGCGTAGTGCGAGAATTCCATGGAAAACTGACCACGGCCAGAAGTCATGGTACGCAAGTCACCAATATAACCAAACATCTCACTCAACGGGCACTCAGCCTTAATACGAACACCGGTAGTACCTGCCTCCTGACCCTGGATCATGCCACGGCGACGGTTAAGGTCACCAATCACATCACCTACGTGATCTTCTGGAGTAAACACGTCAACCTTCATGATAGGTTCCATCAACTGTGCACCCGCCTTCGGCATCGACTGACGATAAGCAGCAGCCGCAGCAAGTTCATAGGCAACAGCTGAAGAGTCAACCGGGTGATAACCACCATCCATCAGCGTTACTTTGAAGTCCAAACAAGGGAAGCCGGCAAGAACACCTTTTTCCATGCTCTTTTCAAAACCCTTTTGAACTGCAGGCCAGAATTCTCGAGGCACGTTACCGCCAGTGACCTTTGATTCGAACTCGAAACCACTACCTGGCTCGCCTGGTTCAACAATATAATCAATTTTCGCAAATTGACCCGAACCACCAGTTTGCTTCTTGTGTGTGTAACTGTCTTCAATCTTCTGGGTAATAGTTTCACGATAGGCTACCTGAGGCGCACCAACGTCAACTTCAACACCATGAGTACGCTTCATGATATCGATCTTAATATCCAGGTGTAATTCACCCATACCCTTCAAGATGGTTTCACCTGAGTCTTCATCGGTCTCAACACGGAATGAAGGATCCTCTGCAACCATTTTACCAATCGCAATACCCATTTTTTCTGCAGCCGCTTTATCTTTAGGTGCAACAGCGATAGAGATCACAGGATCAGGGAACACCATTGGCTCAAGTGTGCCAGGGTGTTTCGGATCACATAAAGTATGACCGGTCTGCACATTCTTCATACCGACGATGGCAACGATATCACCTGCAGCTGCACTGGTCAGTTCGATACGTTCATCAGCATGCATCTCAACAATACGGCCAATACGCTCTGTCTTACCCGTAAATGTATTCAGTATCGTATCACCCTTGTTCAATTTACCTGAGTAAACACGAATAAAGGTCAGTGCGCCAAAACGGTCATCCATAATTTTGAATGCGAGGGCACGGAATGGTTCATTCACATCAACGGTTGCGACTGCACCCGTCTCATTACCTTCATCATCAGTGATCGGTTGTGGCTTAACTTCAGTCGGGTTAGGCAGGTAATCAACAACGGCATCAAGCACAAGCTGAATACCTTTGTTCTTAAATGCCGAACCACAGTAAGTCGGGAAGAAGTCCAGTGCAATCGTACCTTTACGGATGCAACGCTTCAGGTCTTCAACTGAAGGCATTTCGCCTTCCAGGTAAGCTTCCATTAGATCATCGTCCTGCTCAACCGCAGTCTCAATCATCTTTTCACGGTATTCTTCCGCCTTGGCAACCATATCCTCTGGGATATCTACAACGTCATAGTTCTCTGGCAGACCCGAGTCATCCCAGATGTAGGCCTTCATGCTCATCAGGTCAACCACACCAGTGAAGTCATCTTCGATACCGATTGGCAACACCATCACCAATGGGTTGGCACCCAGAACGTTTTCTACCTGGTCAACAACACGGTAGAAGTCTGCACCCATACGATCCAGCTTGTTAACAAAAATAACACGGGCAACTTCGGAGTCATTCGCATAACGCCAGTTGGTCTCCGACTGGGGTTCTACACCACCTGAGCCACAGAATACACCGACACCACCGTCCAGCACTTTAAGTGAACGATATACTTCAATCGTGAAGTCGACGTGTCCCGGTGTGTCGATGATGTTGAAACGGTGGCCATCCCACTCACAGGAAGTCGCTGCAGACTGAATGGTGATGCCGCGCTCAGCTTCTTGTTCCATGAAGTCAGTCGTCGCCTCACCATCGTGCACTTCACCAGTCTTATGGATTTTACCCGTCAGTTTCAGAATACGTTCAGTGGTCGTGGTTTTACCGGCATCCACGTGCGCGAAAATACCTATATTTCTATACTTGTCTAAATCAGCCATTGTTCCTGTTACTCTATATAAATAGTGTTAATAACTTATCGATGAATCGATAATCACGTGCGGCCCCACATCGGCCACGACCTGAAATCCAATCCGACAGCAAAACTTCTTCAGCCATCTAAAAAATAGCGGCGAATTATAGCCCAATATGATATTAAATGTGCATCAAAATACGGGGTCATAGGTAATAGATCGATGATTTTTTGTCGAAATCGGTCCGAATAATGCTGGCGAGTGAGATCTCGCACCGCCAATCAAGATTCTCACCACAAAAGCCGATCCCATCTCGCCGAAGATGAATTGCTCAACAAACATTCAACTATCGGTTTTTCCCAAAATCGGACCGTTGAGCGTGCAAATAGCACTAAACCACCTACAAAAATGACTGTTACATAAGCCTGTGCAAGCCGAAATGCATGAGTTGGACACAATTTATATCGTTTTGAGGAGAGCGCGGCGAAGTCTGTTAGAGAGGCTTATAAAATGGGAAACGCAGTATCTTTATGATAGCTGACCTAACACCTTATCAAGATGAACGTCTATATCATCGGTTTCAAGTGATTTATTTAATAGCTTAGGAGTTTAACTGTGAAGAGAAATATAATGAAAATCATTTTGCTTTCTGTATTGTCATTTTTTGCTGTGGCAGGGTCCGCGCATGCTGCAAAAGGTGATGCACGGTCTCAGGCTGAAGCGACAAGCAAGGCAAAAACAGCTGCAGGTCTCATTTCAGCCGGCCTGAAAAATAAAGACCCTTATGCAATCCTCGTTGGTGTACGCTATTTAAATCAACTAGGCACACCACTTTTAAAACCAGGTTCAACCAAAAAAGGGGATGCCTACGACCCTGAAAACCTGCTTGATCAAGCAAAGGGGTTTGCAGGCAAGAATAGTCATCTCGTGGCCCTGCTTGAAGAAGAGAAAGACAATATCGTGAAATCACGAGGTAATTGTTACTACAATTATTACTATGACTGGTACGGTAACCTTTGGTATGAATATATCTGTGACTAACAGGACTTTGTGACAATAAAAGGCAGCCGGCATGGCTGCTTTTTTTTGCATGAGATTATTTCAACCATAAGTATCTACTAAAATAAACACGAGTAGCTTGTAAGCAATTAATCAACTAAGCTAGGTATTAGTTAATGTCTAACAACACTATTCATTAAGATAAAACCAAAACCCTGGCCACGTTCAATTTAAGCCTAACATGCAATCGATATTTAACAAAAAAACACTGTCGTGGGCTTTTTATGACTGGGCGAACTCTGCCTATACGACCATTGTGATCACATCATTTTTTCCTATCTTATTTGGTAGCTACTGGTTTACAGAGTCTGACGGTAACACCACGACGCCGCTTGGAATTGCCAATGCAACAGCTAGCCTGATCGTGGTGATACTTGCACCTATATTAGGTGCCATTGCCGATCGAGGAGGATTTAAAAAACGTTTCCTGCTGCTGTTTGTGTTGTTAGGTGTTTTGTTCGTATCAACACTTTCGTTTATTGAAATGGGAAACTGGCAACTTGCCATCATTGTCTATGTGCTTAGTTTTATCGGTTTTGCTGGTGCCAACATCTTTTACGATGCCATGCTGGTTGATATTTCTGAACAGGAAAAATTTGATGTCGTCTCGGCACTCGGTTTTTCTCTTGGCTACCTGGGTGGTGGACTCGCACTGCTTGGCTGTGTCATTTATACCCAGCCACAAAACTTCGGTCTGGACTTCATCACCCCGGCAAATGATATTGTACTTATATTTTTATTCACCGGAATCTGGTGGGCTTTATTCACGCTACCCATGTTCTTTAATGTAAAAGAACCGAAAAGTTCTTCTTCCGCACCGTTAGGTGTTGCGATTAAGGAAGGGTTTGTTCAACTAAAAAATACGTTCCGCGAGATTAGACAGCTTAAAGTTGTCTTTACTTTTTTACTTGCTTACTGGTTATATATCGATGGTGTCGACACCATAATTGCCATGGCTGCCGATTATGGTAAGCGAATTGGCTTTGAACAGCATGACCTGATTCAAGCCTTACTTATTACACAATTTGTCGGTTTCCCCGCTGCAATTCTCTATGGAAAACTTGGTGAAAAAATAGGTGCCCGTTCAGCATTATTAATCGCTATCGCCACTTATGTCGGTGTCACTATTTATGGTTATTTCATGAATGATGTCAGGGATTTTTATATTCTTGCTATTATAGTCGGCCTGGTGATGGGGGGTATACAGTCACTAAGCCGTGCCTTTTTTGCACGCATTATACCCAAGAATAAATCGGCTGAGTTCTTTGGGTTTTATAATATGATCGGTAAACTTGCTGCCGTGCTCGGTCCATTTATAATGGCGATGGTATCGCAGATGACCGGCAATCCTCGCTTATCAATTTTATCTATTGTTGTTTTGTTTATCGCCGGAGGCTTTATGTTATTAATGGTCGATGAGAAGGAAGGCATGGCGAAGGCGCGCGAGATGGAAAAATTGCCCGCTGATGAATAAAACTTAGATCACTCATTTTCATCTGTCGATTTTGCTGCATTCAATGTCGCAGTTGCAAAGTGCTTATTTATCTGTGCCACATGTCGACCAACCCGCAGCATCCAGCGTCTTGCTTCAAGTAAGCGAGTGGCTTGTTGTACATCTAGCTCTCCTCTGCCAATTCTTTCCACTATCATGTGACGAAAAGGTCCATAACTTTTTTCAATCTTCTCAACTAATTTTCGCGTCTCATTTACCGCAGTTGTCCAGCTCTGATGTTCAAGGCCATCGAGTAACCCATCAACACCTGTAAGTAGCAAAAGCTTAGTTTCTTGTAATTCTTTCGCATCTCTTGCAATCACAGCACGGTACTCATCCTCTTCACAACGTTCATGTAGACGTTGCATGTGATCAAGAGTGTGGATAAGCTCGATCAATCGTTCCCACTCGGCACTTTTCTCATCGCTTAGATGAATTTTATCGATAAATGCATGCACGTCATCAATTGCTCCCTGCAGCTCATGCAAATCGACTCGCTGGCCCTTACTATCGCCATAAAGTATTGCCTGAAGATGCAGCAGCAAGGCCTTTAACTGGTGAGCAATGACAATCTGAGCTTCAGTTAATGCCAGGCCTGGATGTTCCATCAGCTGTATATCCATTTTCTGAACATACTCAGGTAATCGCTCTGGAACAATACGCGAAATCAACTGTGCAAAACGACGCGTGAATGGCAGAGCAACCATGACACCCAGCATATTAAAGGTGGTGTGGAAGGCAACCAGGGCTATCTCGGCATTTTTCACCAGGCTTCCAAGCGCAATTGTTTCCCAGACCCAGACAAAAGGATTAATCAGCAACAAGGCTACCGTGCCCGTCATTAAGTTATAAATAACATGAGAATAACCCGTGCGCCGTGCGCCAACCGAACCACCAATCGTGGCAAGAAAAGCAGTGACAGTCGTGCCAACATCCATACCGATGACCAACGCTGCGGCCTGATGAAAATTGATCGTGCCCGCAAATAAAGCAGTCAACGCGGCTGCAACACCAGCACTCGATGACTGCGTGATCAGGGTAACTAATACACCCAAGGCAACGAGCTGCAATCGTCCCATCCAGGTATCCGCGGGTAGAATGTCCGGAGTCACGATCCCTTCCAGGCTCGCCATACCTTCTTGCATAACGGTGATACCTACAAAGATCACACCAAAGCCGGCTAGCGCATAGCCTGATGCAGCCAATCGACCCTTACTGAATAGCTTTAACAGTACGCCAACGAAGATTACAGGTAAGACTACCGTTCCAAGTTTTAATTTGAATCCAAGCGTCGCAACTAACCAGCCGGTGATGGTGGTACCAACATTGGCACCAAAGATGATGCCTAATGCTTCGGGAAAGGCCATCAGGCTTGCACCAACAAAGCCGACTGCCGCAACTGTCGTTGCACTGGAAGATTGTAGTATTGCGGTACTCAGCGCTCCGGTAACCGCGCCACTGACTGGCGTGCGAGTAAAACGTAGCAAGGCATTTCGTATAGCACTGCCCGCAAGCGTTCGTAGGCCATCGGTCATTACGAGCATGCCAAGCAAGAAAAGGCCGAGCCCACCGAGGGTCTGAATAATTATTTGTAAATTATCTAAAATATTACTGCCTCTTTAAATAGTCGCCTTCAATTCGTATCAAGATAATATCACTAATCTGCTCGACTACTTCTTTGCGACCAGGGGTAACGTGCATGCCTTTGGTCCAGATAATTTGCTTTGGTTGTTTTGCCGCATTATGTAGTGCAGCGACACTTGAGGCCGGGAATGTCTTATCATTTTCAGCATTGATCAATACCACTGGACGTGGGCTAATTTTGCCTACCCATTTCTCAGGATCGACATGCTGGCTACCAATTGCATAACCAACCATGTGAGTCATCAATTCGTCAACCCATGTTCGCCCTGACTGTTTGAAATAATTATGCATCATCACTTTAATTGGTTCTGCGCCACCATGTGCCACCCAGACACGAGTAACGCGCTGATCAATTACGGCCGGGATACAAATAAAGTATGCACCAAAACTAACACCAAGCACTTCTACCTGCTCACTATCGCTATAGGGCTGAGACAAAACATAGTCAAGTGCTAACATAAGTGCCGGTGGAGTGTCCTTAACTACCTGCTGAAGCTCACGTAGATTTTTCAGAAAACCGAGTCGCTCGATATTTTTGGTTCCATGATAAGGATATGAAATGGAGACACAGACTGCATACTTTATTTCCGGGATGATCCGGCAAGCATCTCGGCCTGTACCAACTCCACCAAGCAGCAATGCAACTGGCAGAGGTTTTTTTCTTTGCATCGGTATTCGTATCTGTGCCTGTACAATTAAACCGCTATCCGATTCCAGATCAAGCTCATAAAAGTCACTATCTCGCTCCTGCCACTGCCTGGTAATGCTTGCTGATTTCACATTGCCTTTTCTTGCCAGGTAGTTGTCCGCAGGACTAATCAGCACAGGGATATATACGTATGCGAGTGAAATCAGAACAGTTATAACCAGACCACTACTGCCCCAGCGTAATAATTTAAAGAAGAGGTATCGTCCACTCCGTTTAGTCATTTTAGTATTATACCTGACTCACATTTTTAAAACGTAGTTAAGAGTGTAGCCTTATTCTTTAAATAAAAAAATCCCGGCAGGATGCCGGGAGTAATTTAGTAAGGAGGAGAAGAATTTATTCTGCTTCAATCTTAATAGAACGACGCTTCGCGTTTTCAATTTTAGGCAAGGTTAACTCTAACAAGCCATCTTTGAATTTTGCTTTAACTTTTTCTTCATCAACCGGGGCCGGCAATGTCACTGTGCGTAAGAAACTTCCTGAGCTAATTTCACACCTGAAATACTCATCTTTCTCTTCCCGGAATTCTTTTTTCGTTGCACCACGAATAGTGACTGTTTGAGGGGTTGTTGATACGGTCAAATCATCTTTCTCAACACCGGGTAGTGCTGCACGAACAATGATTGTATCGTCCCTATCAATAACATCGACCCGTGGTATACCCTCTGCAAAAATAGTTTGCTCTTTTTTGAAAGGGTGTAGCCAACCATGTGGAACAAAATTCTCAAGCATATGTTCCATTTCTTCAAACATACTTAAAGGCCGAAAGGGAACAACATTCTCTTTTTCAGGCTTTTTCAAATTGCCCTGGGTTGCCATATCACACCTCCTTCTGTCTTATTAACAGTATAACTAAAGATGAAATCACTAAGACAACTCAACTTAAGTAATTACTTATGATAAAACCACTACCAATCAAATGAAGTCTAATACATCCAAAATGAATAACATTGATGAAGATCAATGGAACGAATTATCGAATTTATCTATAACCGGCACCTATGGGTTTAAAGAATTTTGTAATGTTCGCGCTAGAAAGCCGTTCAGCATCGGTTTTTTAGTGGCCTTATTTTCTGTGAAATGTTTAATGAGTATAACGCTGAAGATTTTCTCGGAATTGACTATTTAGTAAGTGTCCGTCCCCTGGCAGGCCAAACACTTTTCTCATTGCCTGCTGTGCAAATTTATCCATAAAAGTCGGCCCCTGCTTCATAATACTAACCAGCTCTGCGAGGGCCACATCACATTCCTATCTTATTACATACAGTATCAAGCATTACTGCTTACCAGATAGCTAGCCATGGATGGGGAAACACAGTTAATACCTCAAAACAGAATGCTTCACCTAAATTTACCGCGAATCTTAAACCCACACTAAGTGACTGATTATTTTGCGTTTTCGTCAAATCTAAAGACTCACGCAGTATTTGTCGATAACTATATATAGTTCAACTACTTAGACGAATAGCCATGTTTAGAATCATTACACTTTCTGGAGTTATCGCACTCAGCACACTCTGTCAGCTCGCCACAGCCGAGGTGGTGGATGAAAGCTGGCGTCAGGTCTTTGAATTCCAAAGTAAAATGGCTGCTCAGGGTAACAACAAGGCACAGTTTACCTTGGGTGAGATGTATCAAAATGGACGGGGTGTTGTAAAAGACTATGACACGGCTATTGAATGGTATACCAAAGCGAGATCTAATGGTCATGATGGTGCCGCGGATCGTATCGCCATGATCTATCAATCAAAAAAACAAGAAGCAGAAGCTAGACAGAAAGCAGAAGCTGAAAAGGCGGCCCAAAAAGAACGCGCTGCACAACAAGCCCTTGCACAGGAACGTGAAGCAGAGTCTAAACGCAAAAAACAGGCTCGCGAAAAGAAACAAGCAGCAAAAGCCAAAAAACAAGCTGCGAAAAAGAAAACAACACAAGCAAAACTCACTCCAGAAGAGCGGGCTAAAAAGATCAAAGAAGCCCAGGAACGTGCCAAGGCTATTGCTAAAGAGAATGAATTAAAGCAACAAAAGCAAGCCGATGCTGCCTTAGAGGAATATAAGCGTTCGCTTGCCAGCACAAAATCAGCTGAGGCCCCAAAAAAACAACCCGCCAAGGTTCCAGAAAAGTATATTGATCCTTTTGAGTAACATCGACAGATTCTATGCAAACCCTAGTCATTCGAACTTCTGCCTCACCACCTGGGAATTGTCGAATTCAGATGTAAACAGTACGAATGCCGGTTAAATAATTCCAGAAATTTACCGAAGCTTAGATTTAAACAAACAAAATTAAGATATCTAATTAGATAACGGGCAGCTTTGGAAAACCCGGTGAAATAAAAAGCCCGGTATAAACCGGGCTTCTTTTTCCTATATCACACATCAGGATCCCCTGATGGTGAGCGGTATTATTTAATATACGATTGCGCGCGCGACCACAATCAGGGCAACGAATAGAACCAGCAATCCAGAAAAAATAGTTGTTAAAGTACGACGGCAAGAGGCGTCAGTAGTATTTGCACTCATGTTCTAACTCCAAAGTATTTTAGATTTGAAAACGACCCTCTTGGGCCAGCCTAATTTCGAAGCAAAGTATACGTATTCACTCAGGTATTAGATATTTGATATATCTAATATGCCGATAAGAGAATTTATGAGTAAATTACTCAGGTATTTAGCAGGGTTATTGCCTAACTATAAGTGCGGGCAAATAAAAAGCCGGGCTGTCAGCGGACAACCCGGCCTTTGATTGAGCCCAAAATAGGCTCATTCAGGCATTTTAGTATCTCTTAGAGACCCAATTTTGCCTTGATGGCATCAATAACAGCATCACTTGAGGTCGCCTCGACGGTCAGCAGAGAGCCCTCTTTCTCATAAAAACCAGCCAGTGGTGCAGTCATGTCATTGTAGACTTGCAGTCGATTGCTGATCGCTTCCTCGGTCTCGTCGTCACGCTGGACAACGGCACCGCCACATTTGTCACACTTACCTTCTTCCTTAGGTGGGTTAGATTTAACGTTGTAAATCTCACCACAATCTTCACAGGTACGACGTGTGGTTAGACGATCCAGGATAACTTCGCGTGGCACGTCAATATTAACAACCGCATCCAGCTCTTCACCCATATCGGCAAGCAGTACCTTCAGAGCCTCTGCTTGAGGAATTGTGCGGGGGAAACCGTCCAGCAAGTAACCATTTTTGCAGTCATCTTCCTTCAGACGCTCGCCCATGATGCCCATAATCAGGTCATCAGATACCAGATCACCGGCCTTCATGGCCGCCTCAGCTTGTTTACCCAGCTCAGTACCGGCAGCGACTGCCGCACGTAAAATATCACCCGTAGAAATCTGTACAGAACCATCCATCTTGGTCAGCAGCTTTGCTACTGTACCTTTACCCGCACCCGGAGCACCTAACAAAATCAGTTTCATGAAAACTTCCTCGTTAAAAATTTAAAGACACAACCAGCAATCACTGGCCATATGAGAATATTTTGCAGCGCGCATTGTGCCTGTTGGCCAGGCTTTAGGCAATTAAATACGCCTGAGCAGGCAAAGAAAAAATTAATGTTTAGCCAATGTCGGCTGGAATTTCGCGATTAGAAGGTGTCTGAGGGGTTGTCCAACATACGGTCGTCCTTACGGATCACTTCATTCGGTGGCATTTGGATATAAAACCCCTTCTCTTCCAACGAGGCCATGACATCAACAGCCTTGGCACGGGCCAGCTTTCGCTCAGGGAACAAATCCAGTTCCATCACCTTCTCTAAGCGGCCCGTTAAATTTTTTAAATCTTCTGGCAATTCACTTAACAACGTATCATCAGCTTCTTTATATGGCACATATAGATACATCTCATCTTTCTTACTACAGCGAAAAATCACACACTTCATTTATTTTTTATACTTTGCTAAATGTTTACGCATGAAACTTGCCGCACGCATAACCGCATCTTTTGATGCCAGATCATCGGCAAAGGTGCGTACATTCTCTGGGCGGAAGTCAAAACCTCGCCCAACCCCAGGGTAAATGATGAGACGGGCATCACGGTCATTATCTTGCATTACCTTAATGCTAGTCTCGATAACACGGCGGCGTTGGTACTGTTCTTCATCACCAATAAACACCAGCGTTGGCAACGTCATCTGATCAATCTCTCTTGCATATCCATAAACCTGCTCCGCTTCTGGTGCGTTCGGGTCTTGCAAGTGCGGATAGTAAGAAACATAACAAGCGGCATCTTTTTCTTGGCGCTTGAAGGTCGTCGAAAGTTTCAACGTGTAGTAACCACCACGTGTATGTGAATAAAAACAAGCTCGGCTGGTACTAATATCCTTTCGCTTTAACAACACATCAACACCTGCATTGATATCTTTTTCTAGTGCATAATCATGCTTAATAGGGTGAGTACCTAAGAAGTGCGCTTTGTAGATATCCGGCGCAAACACAACAAAACCGCGGGCCGCCACTCGCTTGGCATGGCGACGAACCAACTCACCCAGGCCACGCCGACCGTGTTGAAAAAAAACAGCCGGGTATTTTTTATTATCATTTGGACGTACTACCATTACGGGTACATCTACTTCCCCACTCTGATAACTTTCCCAGGAAACTTTTAGATCGTGATTCTGTGGTGTTTCTATTTTGCCTTCGTTCCACCAGGCATTACTCCACCACCAGCTATTGTCTTCTTTTTCCTGGTGCGCGAGCGACAGAGTGGAGATCAGTATCAGGCAGGCAAAAACAACATACTTCATTTTGAAAATCCTTGGGAATATTGGGGAGGGGCATTTTAAACCACTTTACCGAAAAAGCGAGTCTGAATCCCTTAAATACGGCTTTGTTTCCTCAATTCAACCAGGTCATAGATGACCAACGAACCCTTATTGTCGCTATCAGGATCGTTTTCGGCACAGTCTTCTACCCCACAAATCAACACGCCACCGGCCCGCTGATGAAACCGAATCCCCCAATCTGGATGGAACTGGTCGCTCTCTCTTTGTCGCTCTACATATTGTTGTAAATCAGACTGGTCATATTGTGGAACGCGGCTATACGCAATCGCGTATGAAATTTTAAATTTGTCATAGGCCCTTGCCAGCATTCTTGTCACTAACTCGTCAGATAAGCCCTGTCCCCCCGATGTTCTGGCTACTTCGATATTCACCAGCGATATCACGCCTTTACCAAAAGCATCCGGTTCCCAACTAAAGCGATTAACCTTGTCCCAACCAAGATCATATTGGGGTGTGGTTTTTATCTTTTCAGCTAGTGCTTGCGCCGTCGCACCGGACGTCCGAGCTGCCAATAACGCTGTGAGCCATCCTTCATCTAACAGCTCTGTGTTTTTACTCATCATATAACCGACCAGGGTCTTCTGGTCATTGGCCGAATCCTGGTGCCACATGTATTCGAGTGTCAGCGGTAAGCGCGCGACCTTGTCCCTAAAGTCTTTAATCTGCTGTTCGTGATCATCAGGGAGTTGGCCCGTCTCTCGAAAACGAATCAACTGTTCATAGTTCGACTGTGTGGGTTGTTTGTTACGATCAAAAAACTCAAAGGACAGTTTGTCTCGTGTTTTTTTTGCTTGCATTGGCTAGTGGTAAATCTCTGTTCTAGGTAAACGGGTTTGGCTATTTACAGGATCTATATTATTTAAGTCACTCTTTGGTTTTCGGTCAGTATGTCCATTAGTATCTTGGTTGCGCAACTCTAATAGAATCATGCGGCTAGTTGGCAATATAAGGAAATCCGCTGTTTAATCACTCAATCTGATTAATACTTAGAGCTGGCACCCTACTTAAACCAGTCATTGACTTCATCATCATCAGACCCAGATAAATCTTCGTTACTGAGATCGACATAACCGGTTTCGGGCTCTGACTCGTCATTATTTTCAAACGCAGCAGCCGCTACCATGTCTTCAGGGCTTGCGGTATTGTCATCGATGGCCTCATCACGAAAAGCATCGAAGAAATAATGAAAGTCTTCTTGCTTGAGGCAAAGTATTATTTTTTCAGGTGAGGTCTCCATTCGTGCATCCCAAAATGAAGTAATAGCCCTGAAAAAACCACGCGCGCATGTTTCAACCGGGACACTAAATATTCCGGTGCTAATCGCTGGAAAGGCTATCGACTGCCACTCATTAATTTCACACAGTTTCAAACTACGTGAAACGGCCTGTTCTATCTTGAACTGTTCATCACCCTCGCCCATTTTTGGCCCTACCGCATGAATAACGGCCTTGTAAGGTAATCGCCCTGCCGTTGTATACACAGCCATACCACTTTCCAGTTCACCATGCTCACGAATAAACTGATCACTCTCTGCCTGCAACTCATCACCTGCATGATGTAAAATTTGTCCAGCGAGTCCACCACCATGCGAGAGACCCGTGTTGGTGGGGTTAACGATCACTTCTGTTGGTGCTGACAATAGATCGCCAACCTTGAGCAATAACTCACGGTCGCCAAATAAAAATTGCATCGTCTTATTTGTCATACACTCAATCCAGATGTTCCTATCAGAGCAACAATCTCAAGCCAATTAAGCCCTACACTATTCAATCATAGAACACTGAAAATATTATTTCTGTTTAATTTGGTAGCAATAGTTTGATATATTACCGAATTCTGGCATTTTAATTGGTGTAAGCAGTATGTTAATTGTTGTATCCCCCGCAAAAACCCTGGACTACGATACCCCGGCGAAAACGACAGTCGCCACTATTCCTGATTACCTGGATGACTCACAGGAACTGATTAATCGCTTGCGACGATTTTCCTCACTTGATATTGCTGAACTAATGAAGGTTAGCACCAAAATTGCAGACCTCAATTTTGATCGCTATGAGGCATGGAAAAAGAAATTTACCCCAAAAAATGCCAAACAAGCTGCACTCGCATTCAAAGGCGATGTTTATACAGGCCTGAATGCGGAGTCTTTCAATTCAAAAGATTTTAACTTCGCTCAAAAGCACTTTCGGATTTTATCTGGCTTGTATGGCCTGTTACGCCCTTTAGATCTAATGCAGCCTTACCGTTTAGAGATGGGTACACGCCTTGAAACAGATCGCGGTAAGAACCTCTACGAGTTTTGGGGTTCCACAATTACTGATGGTCTTAATAAGCAATTAAAGAAAATAAAATCTAACTATTTGATCAACCTGGCTTCAAATGAATATTTTAAGTCAGTGAAACCAAAAGAACTTAACGCAGAGATCATCACACCTGAGTTCAAAGAATTCAAAAATGGTGAGTACAAGATGATTGGTATCTATGCAAAAAAAGCACGAGGAATGCTGAGTCGCCACATCATTCAAAACCAGTTAAGTGCCCCTGAAGATATCAAGTCATTCAACGAAGACGGCTATAAGTTCAATAAGAAACTCAGCAAAGATAATAAATGGGTTTTTACTCGTAAACAATAAACTAGAGTTTAGTCGCGAACGCCATCCGGCAAGATAAGAAAGGGTTTTGTACTACTCAGAAAATAATCG
>Ga0316205_10000636_pt1 | contig 58959 bp, 57 predicted proteins | sample 3monthpyrite_MG_FD_204941 | JGI IMG/M metagenome (GOLD analysis project Ga0316205, IMG submission 204941) | Microbial mat bacterial communities from mineral coupon in-situ incubated in ocean water Damariscotta River, Maine, United States -... | ecosystem: Environmental > Aquatic > Marine >...
AGGTTACAATTAGGATTGAACCACAAAGAAAAAACAACTCTAAAGCAACTTTAGTTTTAATGTCTTTGAGGATGCTTTTATTAGAATAGAATTCAATCCAAGCAATCGTTAAGCTTGAGAACTGTATGCGGGTTCTGACTATCATGCTGTCATCAGGATTGTAGCCGACGAATTCTTTAGTGATAATTTTACTAGTACCATCATACTCGTAGCGAGGAATGAGGGTGCCTTTGGTATCTCTAACAATTTCTGAGTAAAATTCTTTTTTGTTTTTGTAGACGCTGATGCTATCAATCTCACTGATTTCATTCAGCCCGAGTAGTGTTTGCTCCAAAGAAACAAAATTATTTGTGTAGATATCTTCTGTAACCGCTGCTGAAATGCTTTTTGAGATAGCCAACATACTATTTAGATTGGATTGTTTTATGTTATTAATCTGCCGGTTGTAATCGTAAAGCCCTATAGATGTAATAATAACCAGAAACACTAGCCATAAAGAAAATGTTAATCGAGCAGAAAGACTATGCTTTTTTAAAAAGGACATAAAATTCTTTTATTTAAGTAAATAGTCGTACATTTGTTTGGTTGCTTTTTCAAGACTCTTGTAGTCACGCCTATAATCAGCAATGACCGGTTGTTGTAGCTTTATATTTTTAAGTAGTTTTTTGCCAGGCTCGCTTTTATCCATATTGAGAATCGCTTGTTGGATTTGTTGGCGAATTTCCACGGCAACGTTTGGGTGAGACATTATTGGGTGTGGTTGGGTGCCTGGCGTTGTATAAATGATTCTTAATTTTTTCTGAAACCCTACATTTTCTTGTTGGAACGTTCTTATTACGCCGCCACCAGCATCGGCTTTGCCAATCAGCACATTACGATAGGTATTGTCATGCGTTCCTGTGAACAATGGTTGATAGTTAATATTTGAACTGTCACTGATGCTTGCGCGTAAATACAGGGATGCTGCAAAGGATGTTCTGCCAGGGAAAGCGATACGCTTATTATCTAAATCGGTGAGTGTTTGTATTTTGCTATCTTTTTTGACGACCAGAATGCCTTCTAAGCGTTTTTTGTCACTTCTAATAAGTGGGATGTAACCATGGCGCAGATGGCCGACGACCCCATAACCTGGGTTGCCTAGATAAAAATCAACATTTCCCTTTTTAATATCGGACTCAAAGTCCTCACGCGTTGTGTAAACTTTTAAAATAATCTTTCTTTTTATTCTCTTTGATAATTCTTTGATGAAAGGCGACCACGACTTAGAGGTAACAGCTGGCGACTGTTGGGGGGCTCTTGCAAATATATGTGTTTCATCTGCATAGGCAGGCGTTGCCAAGAATAGTACCAATATAAAAAGTGATGCCTTTATGTTCACATGAACCCCTTGAGGAATAAGTTTTTACTCAGTTTATTATTGTCTTAATGCATACTAAGAATAGTATGTTACATACATGGTTTTATCTATTCATTACTGTAAGTATTTTCAAATAGACACAAATGTTAATTCGTGCAAACCTTATTTAAAATGTGGAATATAGAATATGAGTTTTAAACGTCCTCATTCAGTGCTTGTGGTTATCTTTAGTCAAAACGGTTACGTTTTGATGCTCGAGCGTGTGCAACCAGAAAATTTCTGGCAGTCGGTAACAGGTAGCTTGAGAGAAAATGAATCTGAAATAGATGCGGCGATGCGTGAAGTAAAAGAAGAAACCGGTCTATCTGGAAACTTGATTGAAACAGACATTGAAAATACTTTTCCGATTATCCCCGCATGGCGAAAACGTTATGCACCGTCAGTTACTCATAATCATGAAAAAGTTTTTTACTTAGCGTTAGAGAGTGTTTGTAATATTCGATTGAATCAGTCCGAACATGTCCGCTATTGTTGGTTGCCACGTGACGAGGCGGCCGACAAAGCCAGTTCATGGACGAATCGAGAAGCTATTTTGGCATTGGTTCCCACCCGCGTTTAAGCCTCGAAAACAACCTCCACGAAAACAACTAGATACCCTCACTTTGAGCATTTCTGCGGTGACGTGGTCGCCAGTAAAATGCTACAATCGGGTAAATTCTAAGTGTTGAGATAGAGAAAGGGTTTAAGGCATGGCAGGACACAGTAAATTTGCAAATATCAAGCATCGAAAAGCGGCGCAGGATGCCAAACGCGGCAAGATATTTACTAAGCTAATCCGTGAGCTGACGGTGGCAGCAAAAATGGGTGGTCCTGATGCAGGCTCTAATCCACGTTTACGTACCGCAATGGATAAGGCGCTTGGCGCCAACATGACTCGCGACACCATGGAGCGTGCGATCAAACGCGGTGCGGGTGCAGGTGAGGGAGAGAATTACGACGAAGTACGCTATGAAGGTTATGGCATTAATGGTGTTGCCATCATGGTAGATTGCCTGACCGACAACCTCAATCGCACCGTTTCAGAAGTACGTCATGCGTTTACTAAAGCAGGTGGCAACTTGGGAACAGATGGTTCAGTCGCCTACATGTTTACCAAAACAGGCGTGATTAATTACCCCGCGGGTGTGGATGAAGATGTCATTATGGAAGCCGCTCTAGAAGCCGGTGCGGATGACATAACCAATAATGATGATGGTAGCGTTGATGTGTTGACGACACCCGAAGATTTTCTCAACGTGAAACAGGCGATGATTGATGCTGGTTATGAACCAGAATCGGCGGAGATCACAATGAACCCAGAAACCACGGTTGATTTGAATGCAGAAGACGCGGAAAAAGTATTACGCTTAGTGGATGCGCTGGAAGATCTGGATGATGTGCAAAGTGTTTATTCAAATGCCGATATTTCAGAAGACGTCATGGCGCAAATGTCATAAATAATAATACGGGAGATGCCCACGGGCATGAATGATGGTTCGTATACTTGGTATTGATCCAGGATCTCGGCTCACCGGATACGGTGTTATTGACGTCGAAGGCAATCAAAGTCGTTATGTCACCAGTGGTTGCATACGCATTACCAGCAATGACTGGGGGCAGCGTCTTGGTACTATTTTTGTTGAGTTAGGCAGTATTATCCGAGAATTTAATCCCCATGAGTTTGCTGTCGAACAAGTCTTCATGCACCGCAATGCTGATTCGGCTTTAAAGCTAGGGCAAGCACGCGGTGCAGCCATTTGTGCGGGGGTGGCACATGATCTGCAGCTTTCCGAATATGCCGCACGGGCGATTAAACAAGCGGTGGTCGGTAATGGTGGCGCGAACAAAGAACAAGTACAGCACATGGTAAAAGTTTTATTGAATTTGAATGCCTCGCCGCAAGAAGACGCCGCTGACGCACTTGCTGTCGCTTTATGTCATGCACATACGCAGCAAACATTAAGTCAAATACCCAAGGCGCAAACAGGGAGACGTCGGTGATAGGTCGTATTCGAGGTACCTTGTTACAAAAACAAGCGCCCCAATTACTCATTGATGTGAATGGTATCGGTTATGAAGTCAGTGCGCCGATGTCGACGTTCTATAATTTACCAGGGCTTGATGACACCATTATTTTACATACGCACTTAGTGGTGCGTGAAGATGCACATACCTTGTATGGCTTCGGAACAGAAAAAGAACGGGCGATGTTTCGAGCCTTGATTAAAGTCAATGGCGTGGGTGCTAAATTGGCGTTAACAATTTTATCGGGTATTAGCGCAGAAGATTTTATTGTTTGTATTATGGACAGTAATACAACGGGACTGACGCGTTTGCCGGGTGTTGGTAAGAAAACCGCCGAGCGTTTGATTGTAGAAATGAAAGATAAACTTAAAGACTGGGGTACACCAGAAACAGACGCAACGACGGGTATGCCCGCGACGTTATTGCAACCTGCAGATGCGGTGGCCGATGCAGTCAGTGCTTTGATTGCTTTGGGTTACAAACCACCGGAAGCGAGTAAGATGGTGCGCATTATTGATGCCAAAGATTTATCCAGTGAAGAAATTATCCGCCAAGCATTACAAGCGGTCGCAAAATAGGATGCTCATAACGCATGATTGAATCAGATCGACTTATTGGTGCTGACAGCAGCCCTGAAGATGAAGCTGTCGATCGCGCGATTCGACCATCATTGCTGGAAGACTATGTCGGTCAGCCTGTCGTACGTGAGCAAATGGAAATTTTCATTCAGGCGGCTAAGTTGCGCAGTGAAGCACTGGATCACGTCTTGTTATTTGGCCCGCCGGGTTTAGGTAAAACCACGCTTGCGCATATTATTGCCAATGAAATGGGCGTTAACATGCGTCAAACCTCAGGACCTGTTTTAGAACGCCAAGGTGACTTGGTTGCCATTCTGACTAACCTTGAACCCAATGACGTGTTATTCATTGATGAAATTCATCGCTTAAGCCCTGTGGTTGAAGAAGTGCTTTATCCAGCAATGGAAGATCGCCAAATCGATATCATGATCGGGGAAGGCCCAGCCGCACGTTCGATTAAGCTCGACTTACCACCGTTCACATTAGTTGGTGCGACCACCCGAGCGGGCTCACTCACCTCACCATTACGGGATCGTTTTGGCATTGTGCAACGGCTAGAGTTTTATTCAAATAAAGATCTCACCTATATTGTTCAACGCAGCTCGGATATTTTGAGTGTTGATCTCGGCGCTGACGCGGCGCATGAGGTCGCACGCCGTTCTCGTGGTACCCCACGTATCGCTAACCGTTTACTGCGTCGTGTACGCGATTACGCTGACGTAAAGACAGCGGGTGTAGTGAGTGCAGATACGGCTGATAAAGCCATGGACATGCTCAGTGTCGACTGTAATGGCTTTGATGTCATGGATCGGAAGCTGCTGTTAGCCATTATAAACAACTTTGACGGCGGCCCAGTTGGGGTTGATAACCTTGCGGCAGCGATTGGTGAAGAACGCGGCACGATTGAAGATGTGATTGAGCCGTATTTGATTATGGAAGGTTTTGTCATGCGCACCCCAAGAGGTCGCGTGGCAACAAAAAGTGCTTATACACACTTTGGTATAGCGATGAATGTTGACCATCAATTTTCGCAAGATGAAAAAGAATAAAGTGGAATTATTACTGTTAACAGTTGTCGGTATAGTTGCAGGTTAAAAGTGTGACAGACTTCCTATGGCCAGTGCGTGTTTACTACGAAGATACAGATGCGGCAGGCGTTGTATATTATGCGAATTATTTGAAGTTTATGGAGCGCGCTCGCACTGAATATGTACGTTCGCTTGGTTTTGAACAAGACGCATTGCGTGAAAAAGAGAATGTCATATTTGTAGTACGGGATGTATCACTGCAATTGCATAAACCAGCAAAGTTTAACGATGAATTAGAAGTGGTTTCGAACATTCAACGGCTTGCTCGAACGAATCTTATCTTTAAGCAAGTGATTCGACGAGTAGGAGAGTCAATCGTATTGTGTGAAGCAGAGATACAGGTTGTTAGTTTGGATGCTGAAAAGTGGAAACCACGAGCAATACCCCCAGCCATGCTGCAGGGTATAAAATAAAAACCAAAATAGGGTAGATACATTGGAAACTGATTTAAGTCTTTACCACATGATTGCCGGTGCCAGTCCTGTCGTGCAATTGGTGATGGCGTTGTTGTTATTGGTATCAATTATTTCTTGGGCAATGATTGCACGAAAGCACCTTGATATTAAACGCGCACGTAAAGCCGCTGATGATTTTGAATCTCGGTTCTGGTCGGGAAATAAACTTAGCGATCTATACGAACAGATTGGCATGGGAAAACACAACGCGACCGGTATGGCGTCTATTTTTGAAGCGGGTTTTCGTGAATATGTACGACTGCGCAAACAAAATAAAAGTGACCCACAATTTGTTTTAGAAGGTGCGCAAAGAACTATGCGTGTCGCGCTGGCACGCGAAATTGATGTGCTGGATGCCAATTTACCGTTCCTAGCGACAGTTGGTTCAACCAGCCCATACGTCGGTTTATTTGGGACAGTCTGGGGTATTATGAATTCCTTTCGCTCATTGGGAAATGCGCAGCAAGCAACGCTGGCAAGTGTGGCGCCCGGAATTGCAGAGGCCTTGGTTGCAACGGCGATGGGTTTGTTCGCAGCGATTCCTGCGGTAATAGCATACAACCGGTTTTCAAATGATGTAGAGCGACTTGAAGGCCGCTACGAAGCTTTTGCAGAAGAGTTTTCAACTATTCTGCAACGCCAAGCACATGATTAACCCTATTGCTGATTTAAAGACGTTAATATAAAAAATGATACGGACTAAACGCATACGCAAAAAGCCCATGAGTGAGATCAATGTTGTGCCATACATCGATGTGATGTTGGTGCTGCTGGTGATCTTCATGGTAACAACGCCGCTGTTAACGCAGGGTGTGGCTGTCGAGTTGCCGCAGGCTTCTTCACAACCAGTGCCAGACTTAAATAAAGAACCCTTGATTGTAACGGTCGATGTTGATGGTAATTACTATGTCAGCATTGGTGACGAACAAGATAAACCGATTGACCATGAATTGCTGGTGCAGCGGGTTGCAGCGGTGATGCAATATAAACCGGGTACACCAGTATTAGTTCGTGGCGATGCGCAAGTGAGTTATGGCAAAGTTGTTGTGGCGATGGCGTTAATACAAAAAGCAGGCGCGCCGAGCGTTGGTTTGTTAACTGAGCCACCACACTGAGTAGATCATGGCATCAATAATACGAAATAATATTTGGGCGATAATTTTTTCGCTAATAGTTCATGGTGTATTAATTTTTTTATTAGTCGCTAGTTTTGAATGGGCACCAAGACCGCCGTTACAAGTAAAGTCGCCGAATATTGTTAAAGCGGTGGCGGTTGATGCCAGCAAAGTAAAAACAGAGTTAGATAAATTAAAGCGTGCGGACGAAAAAAAGAAAAAGCAAGAAATTGACCGCGTTACAAAACTTAAACGTGAAGAGCAGAAACTAAAGAAGCAACGCGCAGCGGAAGAAAAGCGTTTAGCTAATTTAAAGGAAAAAAGTAAGGCAGAAGAAAACAAGCGCAAAGTAGAAGAAGACAAACGCAAGGTAGAACAGGAAAATTTAGCGAAGCTAAAAAAACAGCAGGCAGCCCTGAAGGAAAAACAGGCCGCGGATGACAAGCAACGCGAAGCGGCTGAAAAAAAGCGTCAGGTTGAAAAAGAACGCCTAGCCAAAGAGAAGAAAAAACAAGATGCCATTAAAAAGCAACAAGCATTAGAAAAGAAAAAACGTGAGGAAGAAAAAGCACAACGACAAAAAGAATTAGCAGAGCAATTGGCGGCCGAGGAACAAGCGCAGGCAGATGAAGTGGCGCAGCGTGAAATCGACAAATATCAGGTGTTAATTCGCCAAAAGCTAGACCGCATTTGGCTAAAGCCGCCAGGTGATCTGAAGTCGTTAACCACCATTGTTGACGTTAGATTAATACCTGGTGGTGATGTAATCGATGTAACGGTAGTAAAAAGCAGTGGTAATCTTGTTTTTGATCGTAGCGCAGAACGTGCTGTGCGTAAGGCGTCACCATTACCGCTACCCAAGGATCCAGCAATAGCGGCAAAGTTATTTAATTTTAAGTTTGAATTTAAGGGTTAGTAGCAATATGAAATTGACAAACAAAAGACAGTTCACATCAATTTGGTTGATGTTGGTTTTACTGCTGTCATTCTCAACATCGGCGAGTGCGGTGCTGACAATTCAGATTACAAAGGGTGTAGAGGGTGCACAGCCTATTGCCGTCGTGCCTTTTGCAACGGAAAAATTAACAACCCAACTACCGTATGACTTGGTAGCCATTATTAACAATGATTTGGCACGCAGTGGTCGTTTCTCGCCCATGCCAGCTAAGGACATAAAAACCATCGGTAGCCCGCATGACGGTGGCACGGTTAGGTTCGGTGACTGGCGCTTGGTGAATATGGATTATCTATTGGTAGGGCGGGTTCGCCAAACCGGTGCAATTAATTATGAAGTTCAGTTTCAATTATTTGATGTGTTTAAAGGTGAACAATTAACCGGTGTCAGTTACCCGTTTGTTGCCAGTGATACACGTAGAATGGCGCACCGAATCAGCGACATTGTTTACCAAAAATTAACAGGGCAGCGTGGTGCCTTTGATACCAGTATCGCTTACGTGACAGCATTAACCGACGTAAAGAATAAGCGTCAATTTCATTTAAACATTGCCGATTCAGATGGTTTTAATGAACAAACTATTTTGAATTCACCTAAGCCGCTTATGTCGCCGTCTTGGTCACCTGACGGGCAACAGCTTGCGTACGTAAGTTTTGAAGCGAATCGGCCACAGATTTTTGTTCAACGTGTGTTTAGCGCAAATGGCGAGCGACAACGTGTGACTGATTTTTCTGGGTTGAACGGTGCGCCGGTTTGGTCGCCGGATGGAAAATATTTGGCTATGACCTTGTCTAAAAGTGGCAACCCTGAGATTTATTTATACGAGCTTGCAACTAAACAGCTAACACAAGTGACAAAACATCCAAGTATTGACACAGAGCCCGCATGGTCGCCGGATGGAGAGCAGTTAGTGTTTACCTCAGACCGTGGTGGTAAAGCGCAACTGTATACAATTCGTTTAGCGCGAAATAAACCGGCGTCAAGACCACGCCGGCTTACCTTTGAAGGTGATTACAATGCGCGGGCAGCTTTTTCTCCAGATGGAAAATTACTGGCCATGGTGCATGGCAATCAAGGTCGTTTCCAAATTGCGGTGTTAGACTTAGCCAATAACGCACTTCAAGTGCTAACGGATTCTCGGCTTGATGAGTCACCAAGTTTTGCGCCGAATGGCAGTATGATTATTTATGCAACGAATAGAAATAATCGTGGTGTATTAGCAGCAGTTTCTGTTGATGGGCGTGTCCATCAACGATTAGAAGTTCAACAAGGTGATGTTAGGGAACCTGCGTGGTCACCCTTGTCGCAATGATAAATAGCATTTTATGAAGGAGCTAAAAATGAATCACAAATTATTATTGGCAGCGATATTATTACCGACTGTAATGTTGACGGGTTGTGAAACCTTAGGTGGTCAGGATGGCGGCGATGTTGTGGTTGAGGATCGCGGCACCCCAGCCGATGGTGGCCAAGTTGTAGATGGCGCGACAGATGGTGCAACCACCAGCGGCGCGCAGGCGGGTACAGATTTCCAAGGAAACCCGCTTGATAATCCACAAAGCATCTTATCGACGCGTGTCATTTACTTTGAGTTTGATAGTGCGGCGATTCGAAATGAAGATCGTGCCGCTATTCAAGCACACGCAGAATATTTAAGTCAGCACAGCTCTGCATCGATAGTGCTAGAAGGGCATACGGATGAACGTGGTAGTCGTGAGTATAATATTGCTTTAGGTGAGCAACGTGCCAAAGCAGTACGCCAGCTGTTATTATTCCAGGGCGCGGTTGCCTCACAATTGCAAACAGTTAGTTATGGTGAAGAAAGCCCTGCGGCGGTTGGTCATGATGAAAGTGCTTGGCAGCAAAATCGACGCGTTGAAATTACTTATAAAACTCGGTAGAACATAAACGATGATGAAACGAACACTAAACCCTATCGCAATGTTGCTATTAACAAGCATTGCTCTTACTGCACCCTTGATGGCCGCTGATGCGCCACTCGAGCAACGAATACAGCGCTTAGAAAAGCTGGTTGAAGGCCAAGGGTTGGTTGATATGTACTTGCGTCTTGAAACGTTACAACAGGAAGTGCAGCAATTACGGGGTGAAGTGGAAGTTCAGACGAATACCATAGACGGGCTTAAGCAACGCCAGCGTGATCTTTATTTAGACATTGATCGTCGTTTGCGTCAACTTGAATCCGGCGCGGTGTCTAACGCGCCGGTGGCTGCTTCACCCGCAACACCGGCAGTGGCTGCTCAACCAGCGGCACCATCGTCAGCGCAATCAGCCGATGCAGAAGATGCTTATCGAGCTGCTTTTAAGTTATTAAAAGAAGGGCGTTATGCACCGGCAACCAGCCGTTTTAAAGATTTCCTAAAGAAATATCCAGACAATAGTTATGCAGATAATGCACAGTATTGGCTTGGCGAAATCAGCTATGTCACACGAGCTTTTAAGCAAGCAATTGTTGAATTCGATAAAGTGTTAAACAACTACCCTGGTAGTACTAAACACGCTGATTCAATATTGAAACAGGCATATTGTTATTACGAATTAAAAGATTACGCCAAGACGCGTGAATTATTAACGGCTGTTAGCACACGTTTCCCACAAAGCACGGCAGCAAACTTAGCTGAAAAGCGCCGCAACAGAATGACGGCTGAAGGGCATTAACCTGCGCCTTTTTTATGAGTCGTCTTCGTATTACTGAAATATTTTACTCCCTGCAAGGGGAGTCTCGCAGCGTTGGTTTTCCAACGGTGTTTGTACGCCTGACAGGTTGTCCTCTTCGTTGTGGGTATTGTGATACCGCATATGCTTTTCAAGGTGGGCAATGGTTTGAGTTAGATGAAATTATGAGCCAAATTGCTGAGCTTAACTGCCAAACTATTTGTGTGACCGGTGGTGAACCGTTGGCACAAAAAGCGTGTACTGAATTACTGACCCTACTTTGTGATGCTGGTTACCAGGTTTCATTGGAAACCAGTGGTTCAATAGACGTTGCCGAGGTGGATGCGCGCGTCAGTAAAGTCATGGATCTGAAAACACCCTCATCCGGTGAAATGGATAAAAACCTATACAGTAATATTGAATTGTTAACTAAATCTGATCAGCTTAAATTTGTGATTAGTGATCGCGATGATTTCAATTGGGCTTGCGAACAGTTACTAAAATATGATTTACCATCGCGCTGTGAGGTGTTGTTCTCGCCCGTTTTTTCCGAGCTCGAGCCTACGCAGCTTGCAGACTGGATACTGGCTGAACATTTAACAGTGCGTATGCAGGTTCAACTACACAAGTTATTGTGGGGCGACAAACCAGGGCATTAGTTTTTTTAGACAGGATTTACAAGATTAACAGGGTGTTTATTGACTGATTAAGAACATGCCGTTAAATCATGTCTGATTTTTTATTGTTTTTGTGAAGTGGTTAAAAAACACATAAACCCTTCCTATTTATGGCTAGGTCTTTTATCCTTTCAATCTTGTTAATCCTGTCTAGTTATTTTTTAGTTATGACTAAAACACAAAAAAAACCACGTGCAGTCGTCCTCGTTTCAGGTGGCCTTGATTCGGCAACAACCTTAGCCATTGCAAAAAACGAAGGTTATGATTGCTTTGCCTTGAGTTTTGATTATGGACAGCGCCACATTAGTGAGCTGGAAGCGGCAGACCGAGTCGCAAATTCAATTGGTGTAGTTGAACATAAAACCATTCATTTAGGACTTGGCGATATTGGAGGCTCAGCGCTTACCGAAGACTGTATCGATGTCCCTAAAACTGGAGTTGAAGCAAACACTATTCCGGTGACCTATGTCCCGGCTCGTAACACGGTATTCTTATCCTTGGCATTAGGTTGGGCTGAAGTTCTCGGTGCGCAAGATATTTTTATTGGTGTGAACGCGGTGGATTATTCTGGTTACCCAGATTGCCGTCCTGAATTTATTACAGCTTTCGAAAAATTAGCCAACCTCGCGACCAAGGCGGGCGTTGAAGGCACTGCCTGGAAAATTCATGCGCCGCTGATTGAACTGACAAAAGGCGATATTATTCTTCGTGGCACCGAGCTGGGTGTCGATTATGCCCAAACAGTCTCTTGTTATGATGCCGACATTGATGGCCGTGCATGTGGTGCTTGTGACTCATGTCGCCTGCGACAAGACGGGTTTGCATCCTGCAATGTCCCAGACCCCACTATTTACAAGTAAGCCTCTGTTTCTTATTGAAAAACCCGCATTTGAGTGACAACTTGTAGGCTACGCGCTACAATGCCTGCCAATTCCGCACGATAGCGGATAGTTTTATTACAGGTGTTACCCAATCTAGACTCAGAGGGGAGTGGGATATGTTATTTGAAGATTTTGCGTCGGCCCAATCGGCGTTGTTATGGTCGAGTTTTGCTATCGCTTTTGTGATGGGCATGGTCGTTACCAAAACCAATTTTTGTACCATGGGCGCGGTTTCAGACTTAGTTAATATCGGCGACAGTGGCCGAATGCGTGCTTGGTTCTTTGCGATTGCCATTGCTATGCTGGGTGTGGTCATATTAGAAGCAACGGGTATAACAACTGTTGATGGAAGCTTCCCTCCATACCGTGGTAGTAGCCTTATTTGGGCTGAAAATCTCATAGGCGGCATCTTATTCGGTATTGGGATGACGTTTGGTAGTGGTTGCGGTAATAAAACCCTGATTCGCATCGGTGGCGGTAATATCAAATCTATTTTTGTATTATGGGTCATCGGTATCATTGCCTACTACATGGTTAATCCTTTCCCCGGTTCTGATAAAACATTGATGTCGGTGCTCTTTATTAATGGTACTCACCTTCGTGATCTCGCAGTTCAACTGTCTGGCCCACAAGATTTGGGTTCGATGATAGGCGGCAAAGAAGGTGCGACTGAGATGCGTACTTATATCGGCTTGGGTCTTGCTCTGTTGCTTATCATTTATGCAGTAAAATCGGCTGATTTCCGTAAGAGTTTTGATAATGTGCTAGCAGGTTTTGTCGTGGGTGGCTGTATTGTTGCCGCTTGGTACGTTAGTGGCACTATGGGTGTCAGTATAGATGGTGAAACCAGCAATTTACGTTCAGTCGTACAAGGTTGGGATTTTATCATGGATGACGCAACAGGCCGTCCAGCCTCTGCTGCAGTTTGGAGTACGCAGTCATTTACCTTTATTAACCCAATGGGGCAGGTACTGGGTTACGGTTCAGCTAATTTCGATTACTCGCTACTGACTTTTGGCATCATGTCGTTGTTTGGCGTTGTTGCTGGTGCTTTCGTCTGGTCTATTTTGACTCGTAGCTTCCGTCTAGAGTGGTTTGTCGATGCTAAGGACTTCTTTATGCATATCATCGGCGCAGTCCTGATGGGCTTTGGCGGCGTTCTAGCGCTAGGTTGTACCATCGGTCAAGGTATCACGGGTACTTCAACCTTGGCACTGGGCTCATTTATCGCATTAGCCGGTATTATTTTCGGCAGTGCCCTCACAATGAAGATTCAATACTACAAGTTGTGCTACGAAGAAGAAGCAACTTTCATTAAATCATTGGTTGCATCGTTATGTGATATGAAGATGTTGCCAAATGGTTTGCGCAAGCTTGAGGCACTCTAGACATAAAAAACCGGTTTCGGGCTTGTTATTCCGCCTGACTCCGGTATGATGCCGACTTCGTTTTTGGGCCGTTAGCTCAGCTGGTAGAGCACCGGACTTTTAATCCGATGGTCGGGCGTTCAAATCGCCCACGGCCCACCATCTTTAAAAGCGCCTACATTTATGTAGGCGCTTTTTTTTGCCTTGACCCATTAGAAATGGGTAAGGTACTTACAATGAAGCCCTGTTTACAGGGATTCTGTAAGTGGTGAAACTCCACGCCACAGAAGCAAAGTCGACAGCAAGTAACCAAACGCCCCACGGACAAAATCAGAAGTGAGTAAGGTATCCCATAATGAAACTCACAGAGGTTCTATGGTGTAAGCCCGATAGGTACCCAGTAAATATATTAGGTACACTCAAATAGTTTTGACTCTGACCCTAAATAGAAAAAGCCCCGCAAGAGCGGGGCTTTTTAGTGTTACAAGCTGAGAGGTTTTATGCTTCAGCGTCAGATACGTAGCCAGGGTTGCCTGCAACGTTTTTGATCTTCGGTGTGTTGAGTTTGATCTTACCGATGGTCTTTTTGTCACGGAGGTAATTAGCAACAACGCCCCAGATAGGTCGGTCGTTATCTTGTTTTTGAACACTTGCCCAACCAGATACTTTATATTTCTTGCTAGCGACGATTGGTTTGCCGTTAAGCTCCATATCAGTGATACGGTTGCCAATCTTTTCAAGTGGGTCAATGGCGTACTGAAGGCCACCTACACGCACCATGTCACCACCTTGTTGGTAGTAAGGATCTTCGTTGAAGATGTTATCAGCCACGTCTTCAAGGATGTTTTTGAGTGTTTCGCCAGACAGGTCGTTAACAGTCACTTGTGGGTAAGTCATGGCTGTTTGCGTTGCAACTTGCTCGAACGTAATTGGTTGACCTGGCAGTACACTTACACCCCAACGGAAACCTGGAGAGAAAGCGATTTCTGTATCTGTTTCTTGAATCATGGCATCACAGATAAGTTGATCGAAGGTACCGTTAAAGTTACCACGTCGGTAAAGCACGTCTTCTGAAACAGCCAGTTCTTCGTTTAATTCATCAAGGAATGGAGCACGAACCTTGTCAACGTAAGCTTGCATCTCTGGATCAGGTTCTAGCATGTTGGCGAAGATAGGCAGTAACTTGTACTTGTAGTCGGTGACCTTGCCGTTCTTCACATCAAAGTCGAGTACTGATAGGAACTTGGTGTTTGAACCCGAGTTAATAACCAGTGTTTTACCGCCTGGGTTGCTAACTTCAACAGGTTGAGGCACGCCGTCATGTGTATGGCCGCCCATGATGGCGTCGATGCCAGTAACACGGCTTGCCATTTTAAGATCCACGTCCATGCCGTTATGTGAAACAACGACAACGACTTGGGCGCCTTCATCACGTGCTCGGTTAACGACTTCTTGCATCTTGTCATCACGAATACCAAAACTCCAGTCAGGCACCATGAAGCGAGGATTCGCGATAGGCGTGTATGGGAAACACTGTCCGATAACGGCAACAGGGATACCATTTTGTTCTTTCATCACATAAGGGCTGAAAACAGCTTCTTCGAATTCGTTGTCGACAACATTTTGACCAACAAAATCGATCTTGCCAGCAAAGTCGTTTTCGATAATTTCTTTAACGCGATCGGCGCCGTAAGTGAATTCCCAGTGACCGGTCATAATGTCAACGCCAAGTAATTTTTGCGCGTCAACCATGTCTTGTGCATTAGTCCGTAATGCTGTCCAAGAGCCTTGCCATGTATCACCACCATCAAGTAACAGTGCGCCAGGACGTTGAGCGCGCATATTTTTAACCAGTGTTGCCATGTGCGCAAAGCCACCGACCTTACCAAATTTTTCGGCCGCTTCTGCAAAATCAATGTAACTGTATGCGTGAGCAAGCTCGGTACCTGCTTTGATATCGTAGTGTTTAAGCAGTTCAGCGCCGACAAGGTGAGGAGGGTTGCCGTACATGCCTGCAACACCAATATTGATATTCGGTTCACGGAAGTAAACAGGCTCTAATTGAGCGTGACAGTCGGTGTAATGCAAAAACGAGACATTACCAAACTTAGGCATTTCGTAAATATTGCTGGGTTGTGCGGACGCCTTAGGGCCTGTCGGTAATTTTTGTTTATCAGTGCCTGGTTCACAACCAGTTAGACTCATGCCGGCGGCGCTAGCGGCTGCCATCATTTGCAGGAATTCTCGGCGAGAAATATTCATTACGTGTAAATCCTCCGTCGGATAATGCTGTAGGTGCTATTTTTACTGCTTATTATAAGTTAGCAGCCTGTTCTTACTTGTGTAACATACCGCACAAGTATGCTGCGTCTAATACTAGCTTATTATTGAGGGTTTACTCAATGCTAAAAGGGTATGGAAAGTTAAAAAATTGCTGAAATTAATCATAATTAGGTAGTCGTTGCATAAGCCATTGGTTGGTAGTGATTTATTGGCTTGGTAGCAGGGCATTTTTTGTGTGGGTGAGGCGTTTATCTTGCTGATTTGGTTGGTTTTATAATGCATTGCGGGTGCATAGTGCAATGTGGTGGGTTTGTTTGAGGGGGCATTTGGTTGCTTGCTGTCTACTTTGCTTTTGTGGGTTGGGGTTTGACCATTCTTAGAATCCCTTCGGGATTTGTGATGAGTACCTTACCGTTCATAGAACCCTGTCGGGTTCATGATGAATACCTTACCCATTTCCAATGGGTCAAGGCAAAAAAAAGCCCGGCTATTTAGCCGGGCTTTTTTGTACCAGATGGGTGGAGCTTACTGGCGGTTACTAGGTGCGTTTAGTTTTAAACCATTTGACATGTAAGTATGGAAGTACTCAAGATTTGTGTACTCATTACTTTGTGCTTTAAATGGCTTAGCACGTACCTGCTTGTTACAACCACCGTAACGACGGTGCATAGTACCAAGACCACCCCATTTAGAGCGGTATACAGGGAAGTTAGTCGCTTGGCCGATACCAGCACTTAAGATGTTGGCACGAATATATTTGCCAGCGCCGTCAAAGTGACAGTGTGCACAAGAAAAGTTTAATTGACCACGACGAGCAAAGTAGAACTGTTTGCCATCTTCGTAGGCAGCGATAGCACCTTTGTCGTTAGGAACAACAACATTGATTGCTTTACCGCGTGAAGTATCTTTCAAGTATGCAGACAGTTGAGCCAGCTTACCTTTTTTCCACTTCAGAGGTTTTTCGCCATTTTTCGTGCGACATTCGTTTAATTCAGCTTCAAAAGTTTTCACTTTTTGAGCATTCTTGTCCCAGTATGGGTAGTTCTGAGCGATACCAATACCACCATTCTTGAAACAGCTAGCGTAAGTTTTGCCATTTTTGAAAGGTTTGTTGTATTCCTGTTGGCCTGCAGTGATGTCGAGTTCGTATGGAGGGAACTCCTCAATTGCTTGCCAAGAGTCGTACATGTTTTGGTCATAGATATAGATACCATCGGCGTAGTCATCCATTGTTTTGCCAGTAGGTAGCTTGTTCTTCCAGTAACTGCGGAACTTTTGCAAATCCGATGAAGGACTTGCTTGAGCAGTCATTTGTGCACCGGCAACTAGGCCGATAGCAGTCATTGCGATAATGATTTTTTTCATCATTGTATTTATCTCCTCCGAGTAATTACTCAAGTTTAGCTAATTTTTGCTTCTTGAGTACTAGACTCACCCTTGTTATCGACCCAGCTAACTTTAATGCTGTCACCTTTAGCGCCACCCTTAAACTTGAAAGACAAGTAAGGATTTTTTGAGATAGCCGGTCCCCAAAGGGCGGTCATCGTAGTAGAGCCATTGTGTTCACACTTAACTTCTTGAATGAAGTGCGCTGGGATCTTCTTGCCGGTTTTCTTATTTTTACGAAGACCGGTGTGCATTGGATGGCTCATTAAGGCTTTAACAGTTGTTACGCCTTTTTTTGCCTGTGCACGGATTTTTATACCTTTAGCCATTTTATATTCTCCTTATTAGCCGCCACAGCCGCCGATTGTAACTTTCACATCTTTACTGGCCGTGTACAACTTGCCACCGGCTTTAACAACCGCCACGACTTTAGATGTTTTACGAACCTTGATGCGAGTGGAGACATACCCTTCAGCGTTAGCGCCCAAGTTGTAGCTTGAGGTCAATGGAGAAGGATTCGAAGAAGCTAACAGAGAGATAGATTCGATGCCTGACTGTTTAGCAGTAACGCTAACAGGGACAACGGCTCCATTTTCTGCAATATCAGGGGCTTTGATAACGATATCTTTACTATCAGTTGCGCTTGCGCCACCGAAGAGTGATTTCATCGTATCATCGACACCTTTGGCTTCGAAGGCTGATTTAGGCCATGCCGCTAAGACAGTTTGTGGGGTCAAAAGACCTGCACCAACCGCAACAGCAACAGCACCTGTGGCCATAGAGCCCTTGAGGAATGTTCTGCGTTGCATAGTATTCACCTTATTATATTTATGATTGACGTTTTAAAGTGTGTAGAGCCAGTCGATAACATCCTGGATTTCTTGCTTAGAAATAATTTCATGCTTTCCGTAAGGAGGCATCATAGTATCCGGGTTGTTTGACTGTGGGTCATTAAGCTGATTTTCCAACTTAGCTCTGTCAGGGAAACGGGCTTTCATGGCGACCAATGGTGGTCCAATGTTGCCTGGTAGTTTTGCGCCTTGGTAGGCATGACATGCAAAACAGTTACCCTTTTTACGACTTTCAGCAACTTTTTTACCAGCTGCTGCGTCCGCACTTGCCACCGTTGGTGCAAGTGTGAAGCTTCCTAATAGCACTGCGATAGCGCTAGCGGTCACTATTGTCTTTGCGGTTTTCCGCATCGCTCTCCTCCTCAAGTTACATACTTATATTATGCTTAATTATGGTGTTTTATTTGTAGAAATCTGACTTCCTAAAACCACTGCTGACTTTTACCCCAGCGCCGTAACTTACGTTAATTGTTATGTGGCGGTTTATTATAAATACTTATTAATTAGTATTTTGGTCGTCGTGACTCTACGGTCAACGTAGCACATAGCATACCTAAGTGCGCGCGGATGGCAAGACCTATTTATACAAAACCTATTTAAGTATTTCCTAAGATACTGTTGAAGGTTTTTTGGGGACTAAAAATTGGTTTCGCTTAGCAGCAGTTGCTTGAGTTGGCTGCGTCGAGCCTGGATTTTTTCCTGAAGATAAAAATTGTCTGAAGGCAGTTTTAAGGCGGTATCAAGTTGCTGAATAGCCGCTGCGGTTTGGCCGTTCAGGTAATGGAATTCAGCTAGCGATTGGTATGCCTCAAGTTTAAATCCTGCCTCTCCTTCAGCAAAAGAAAGTAGCTTATAGAATGACGCATCACCATCTCTAAACGGTTTGTGTTTGTGCAATAACAAACGTGCCTGTTTTGCCTGGCCTATGTTCAGTAGTGCACGCGCATAGTAGATAGTTGTTGGATGATCGTGAGGATAATTTTTTAAGGTGTTTTTGTAGAGTGCAAGCGCAGCATCGATTTCACCTGATTGAAATAAAATATTTGCTTTAGCCGATATAAAACTAATGTTGTCGGGAAACTGTTTTAGTAAAGGGGCGAGTTGTTCTAATGCTTGTTGATATTGTTCGGCATTAGCGAGCGCTAAACTATATACATACTTGATAGCCACTTTATTTAGGTATTGTTCAGAATCAATTAACGTGCGGTAACGTTTGACAGCAGCTTGTGGATTGAGATCTTGTAACTGTAATTTTTCTCGTACTAAATGGTACTCAATGTTGTCAGCTACTTGGCGGTAAGGGTAATTTAGCGCGCGGTTGCGTGCATTCGCAATACGATCGGTCGTCACTGGATGGGTGCTAAGAAATTCAGGTGGTCTACTGTAATAGCGGGAAGCTTGTTGTAGATGTTCAAAAAAGCTTGCCATCGCATTGGGATCCAGATTCGAATTGGCGAGTGTTTGTATACCGAAGTAATCGGCCTCATTTTCATTACTACGCGTAAAATTAAGTTGAGCTTGCAGTGTCGCGGCTTGTGAAGCTGCAAGCGTCGCCTGACCAAGTTCGCTGTTTTGTGAACCAATAATAATGGCAGCAACTAGTCCGGCTAAAGAGGGTAAATTTAATTTCCCCTGTGCTTCAACTGCCCGCGCTAAATGACGTTGTGTGACATGTGCGATTTCATGGCTGACAACAGAGGCTAGCTCGCTTTCAGATTCGGTCGCGGTTATCAAACCACTGTTAATACCAATGTAACCGCCGGGTGCAGCAAAGGCGTTAATTCTTTTGTCTTGGATAACAAAGAAGGTAAAGGGTTGCGCGGGGTCATCACTGTTTTCTGCAAGACGATTGCCGAGGGAACGAATGTACTCGTTAATTTCAGGATCATCGATTAAGTTGAAATCAAGTCGAATACGACGGAGGAATTCAACACCGATGCGGCGTTCTTGATCAGGTGAAAGGTATGCCCCAGCACTGTCGCCTATGTCCGGTAACTGTATTTCGTTAGCGGTGGCAGAGGGGTGGTTTAACCAGAAAACCGTACCGATCAGATATATATAGTGTCGTAAACGCATGAATTATCAATATTATCCCATGTTAAGTCAGTAAGACCACGGTGAATGCCGAGTGTTCAATGTATCCCTTATTCTAACTTAGGTTATATCTTCCAGCTTGCCATTGTTGCTCAGTTGTCATATAAGTGTACTCTTGAATACTAATATCTTTGCATGCGGCGGAAATAAATGCTTTTCAACGCATGTGGAGCCAACTAAGCCCAAACTATATTATCTTAGAAGGAGATAACCATGGCTGATTTTGACCAAGAACTTGATGCATCGGGCCTGAACTGCCCACTGCCTATTTTACGTGCGAAAAAGACACTTGCAGGTATGGATACAGGTCAGGTTCTTCGCATTGTAGCGACTGATCCAGGTTCTGTTAAAGACTTTGAAGCTTTCTCAAAGCAAACTGGTAATGAATTGATGGATTCTGGTGAAGAAGGCGGCAAGTTCGTTTTCCGTATCAAGAAAGGTTAAGCATACGTCAAACTTTAGGTTGTCTTTGAATAGTGACACGAAAGACCTAATCCTTATTTAGAACATGATCTTTCAATAATTTTGGAAGGAGATTGAAAATGTCGGAAAAGAAACTCGCGATTATTGCGACAAAGGGCACACTGGATTGGGCCTATCCACCTTTTATTCTTGCGTCAACCGCTGCGGCTTTGGGCTACGAGGTAGAAATTTTCTTTACCTTTTATGGTTTACAATTGCTGAAGAAGGATCTGGACTTGCAGGTTAGCCCGTTGGGTAACCCTGGCATGCCAATGCCTATGGCAATGGACAAGTGGTTCCCAGTTTTGGGTACAGCGATTCCAGGTATGCAACGCATCATGACAATGATGATGAAGTCAAAGATGAAAGCGAAAGGTGTTGCAAGCGTAGATGAATTACGTGAGCTTTGTCTTGAAGCAGAAGTGAAAATGGTTGGTTGTCAAATGACCGTTGATCTTTTTGATTTTACGCATGATAACTTCATTGATGGTGTCGAATACGGTGGCGCAGCTACTTTCTTCGAATTTGCCGGTGAAGCAGATATTACGTTATATATTTAATATCGTTTTAATGCACGAAAAAGCCCAGCATAAGCTGGGCTTTTTTTTGATTAAAAAATAAATTATTGATTAAATTAGAAACTCCAGCGAGTTTGTACGCTTAGAATATTCACATCAATATCATAATCACCGACTAGGTTACCGCGGAATAAATTTTCTGAGGAGGTATTTATGCCAGCAGCTTTATTTACCTTTGCATCTTCAATAAACAAATGCGCATAACCAAAGTCAACGCTCATTTTTTGTGATGGCTTATAGGTAAAGCCAAACGTGAGCCAAGTGCGATCCGCATCAGGGACACGTGGCGAGATTAATGCGGAGCTTGGTGTGGCTGACTCATCAAGCGCAATACCTGCACGCCACGTCCAGTGTTCATTTTGCGCATAAGTTAAACCTAGCGAATAGCGATTACTGTCTTCCCATTCGAGTGTTGTCACGCCATCAGCCGCGAGTGGATTTGCAAAATCAAATCGAAGTTCTTGTAACTCACTCCAGTTGGTCCATGTAACGTCTGCATTAACAGTCAGTTTATTATTGATTTCATGTTGTAGGCCGACAGAGAAACTATCAGGAAGGCTAACGTTTGCATCCACATCACCATCAACGAACCCTAAACCACTAGCAATTGCCGTGGCGTTCCCGGTTGTGGGGTTATTGGGTGTATCAAAATCAGCTTTGCCTTCAAGTTTGTGCTTTATCTTGGAACGGTAAGCTAAACCGAGTCGCGTAGCCGGTGTTGCTTGCCAGAGGAGGCCAAGGTTATAACCGAAACTCCAATCATCCCCTGCAACTTCAACTTCGCCATCATCTGCTTGAGGTGAAAGATTTAGCGCGGCGCAGGTTCCGGCAGTCTGTGTGGCTGCACAGACACTGCCAAAATCGACGGCGTTTGAAAGAGAAGCGTCGATGTATTGAATGTTAATACCAAAACCAAAGCTCAGTGTTGGGTTCGCTTTATAGGCGATACTTGGATTGATGTTGACTGTTTTTAAATCTGATTTCAGGGCGTAGTAACGTCCAACCCAACCTTTATCATAATCAGTGACGAGCCCGAATGGCGCATTCACGCCAACGCCTGCTGTCCAAGTGTCGTTGATTGCGCGTGTGTAATAAAAGTTAGGGACTAAGGCAACGGGCCCAGCATCACCACCTTCCTCGTTGTTAACATTTAGACTGGCGCCGCCTAAGGCTGCTGTGATGGTTGAACCTTTATCGTTGAAGCGGGCATTAGGATCAATAACGTGGGCACCAAAAGTAGCAGCGGTGCGTTTTTTTAAAAAGCTCATACCAGCTGGATTAAAGTAAACAGTTGAACCATCGCTCGCCGCACTCGACCCAGTAGAGAATGCTGCGCCAAGACCCGTGACGCTCTGCTCAGCGATGCCAAAAGCCGCAGCTGATGCAGTGTTAGAAAATATTGCGAGACTAACGCTAGTTGCAATTAGGCTGATTGACGCCGTAGTTATCCGGTTCATGCTTAGCTCCCTCTGAGGAATGACTTATTATTCTTATTTGTGATGGTTATTTTATTATTTTGTTAATTAATACACATAATGAGACGGCTTCACAATAAAGTAAAGTTGCATCAGGAAACGTGGTTGCTTGTTGTATAAAAGACACAGCTGTTTCTTAATCGGTTGTACATAAGGTTATGCTAATATTAATATTGGTACGTACTGATTTTCATAAGTAATATAGGCAAATTATTGTTTAATTAAATAATAAAAAGGTGTTGACAAGATCTCCAATCATAGAGAGACTGTGGTCGCTGCAAGACAGGATGTCTTAATTCTGCAACATCAGAGTTGTATTTTGCAAACCCATAAAAAAGCATGAGGTTTGACTATAAAAAACAAAAGTTTATGTCTGCTTTGGGAGGAGACGTTCTATGAAATTTTCTAAACACTTAATTGCGGTTGCCACAGCAACAGCACTTCTGGCACCGACTACCGCTTTCGCGACAGCTGGTTATTTTTCAATCGCCTATGGCGCTAAATCACGTGGTGTAGCTGGTGCAGCTACAGCACTCTCACAAGATACTTATGCAGCAGCTGTTAACCCTGCTGGCATGGCGAAAGCTGTAGGTACAAATGATGTGGGCGTTATGTTGTTTTCACCAAACCGTCAGGCCACAACGCCTTTCGGCACAACTGAAAGCGAGTTAAATGGTTTTATTATTCCAAGTGGTGGTTTTGTTCGTAAATTAAATGACAAAATGACTTGGGGTATGAGCATTTATGCAAATGGTGGCTTGAATACAAGTTACGACACTATTGGAAATGCCCGTAACCTTTATGGGTTTCCAGATCGTCTGGGTGTTGATTTAGCTCAATTGGTCTTTGCACCGACGATTACCTATAAGTTAAATGAACGACATACTTTTGGTGCTTCGTTATTGGTTGCTTATCAACAATTTAAAGCGTTTGGTTTACAAGGGTTTTGTGGTTTAAAAGGTGACAATACTTGTAATCCTAATACAGGTGCCGGTGTTGGTTCTGCTGCAGCAAATAAAGGTTTAACAAACCAAGGTTATGACAGTGCTTGGGGTACCGGTCTACGTGTCGGTTGGCAAGGACAAATCAGTGATAATGTAACGGTTGGTGCTGCTTATTCATCTAAAATTTACATGGATGAATTTGATAAATACGACAAGTTATTTGCTGAAGAAGGTGACTTCGATATTCCAGCTAACTGGTCGATTGGTATCGCCGGTAAGGTTTCACCAAAAGTCACATTGTCAGCTGATATTCAGCAAATTCTTTATAGTGATGTGAAATCGATAGCTAATCATGGCCCAACTAACACTGGCGCGAATGTCTTTGCAGAAGGACAGGGTTTCTTAGGTACGGATGGTGGTCTCGGTTTTGGTTGGGATGACGTGACTGTGTTTAAGATTGGTGCTGTCTATGAACACAACGCTAACTTCACCTACCGTTTCGGTTATGCACATAATACGGAAGCATTTGATAACGATGAGCTAGCATTTAATGTGTTGGCACCCGCAGTCATTCGTGATCATGTGACTGCCGGTTTCACTTACCGTCCATCTGGTAAAGATGATCAACAAATCACCTTTACGTTTATGCACGCGATAGAAGAAAATCAATCTGGCGATTTCCCTGCAGCATTTAATGGTGGCACAGTAGGCAAAACGCAAGTGCAGATGTATCAAAATGCATTTGATTTCCAATATTCTTGGGTCTTTTAAGTTAGTTAGCTATATTGCTTGATAAAAAGGCCATGCAATTGCATGGCCTTTTTTTATGCGTGGTATATCGTCGATGATTGTGTTCTAGTATTTTCAGTGCGTATAATTCTATTTTATGGTTTCTATCGGGAACGCTTTATGGTGAAATTTAAATTCCTTTTGTTTCTTTTGGCTAGCGTATTTTCGTTTTCATTAATGGCGGATGAACAACCTAGTGAAAGCAAATTAGAATTAGTGACTACCGGATATGAAGATGTAGTCATTCAACGTCGTTTTGATGCAACCGTTGAAGCAGTTAACAAATCAACCATTGCCGCTCAGGTTTCTGAACGCATAGTCGAAATTAACTTTGACGTTGATGATTATGTTGAGCAAGGCGTGGTCTTATTACGATTTAATGACGCCAAACAAAAAGCGCGGCTTGAACAAGCACAGGCAAATCTCCGTGAAATGATGGTCGCAAGTAAAGATGCGGAAATAGAATTTTCTCGAATCAAAGAAATTTACGCGAAAAAGTTAGTTGCTAAAGCTACACTAGATAAAGCTAAAGCGGCATATAAAGCTGCGTTGGAAAGAAAAAAACAAGCAGAAAGCCGTATTGCTGAGGTAAAAGAAAACATTGACGAGACGATTGTACGAGCACCATATAGTGGCATTGTAACGCAACGGCATGTTGAGCTGGGTGAAACACCGTCAGTCGGCGCGGCCTTGATGACAGGCTTGTCATTAAATCATTTACGTGTTGTTGCTGATGTACCCCAACAATTAATTTCATTGCTACGGCAGGGGTGTTGTCCCGCTCGAATTATTTTACCGGATGCCAAGCATCAGTCCATATCAAGTAAGAAATTAACCATTTTCCCTATTGCCGATAGTCAGACACACAGCTTTAAAATTCGGGTTGAGTTAGAAGAAGGCCAACATGGACTATACCCAGGAATGTTTGTAAAACTTGAACTCGATACGGAAACACAAAAAAGATTAATGATCCCAGCGCGCGCACTTGTTCAACGAGGAGAAGTAACAGGTGTATATATTGTTAATGATTCAGCAATTAGTTTTCGCTATGTAAAAATTGGGCGTCGACACAGTGATGGGCGGGTTGAAATACATGCAGGGATAGAACCTGGCGAGCAAGTGGCAATTGATCCTGTCGCTGCAGGTATTTTGTTGAAGGGCAGTACTGGAAAATGAGTGAACGTTTAGGGTTTTCTGGGCGCGTTGCACGGAGTTTCTTATTATCCGAGATAACACCATTACTAGGATTGGTGGGATTGTTGCTAGGCATGTTTGCCATTTTAGTGACGCCGCGTGAAGAAGAGCCTCAGATAAGTGTTACTTTTGCTGATGTTTATATTCCCTACGCGGGAGCAACCGCAACTGAAGTTGAACACTTAGTGACAACATCCGCCGAACAAGTCCTGTCTGAGATTGAAGGCGTTGAACATATTTACTCAGTTTCACGTGATGGCATGGCCGTATTATCTGTTCAGTTTACGGTTGGGGAAGATAGAACACAGGCGATTGTCCGATTATATAATGCGGTGTATTCAAACCGTGATTGGTTACCAGAAAATATCGGTGTTGGACAGCCGTTAATTAAGCCACAAGGCATTGATGATGTTCCGATCGTAACCGGTACATTATGGAGTGAAGACAAGAATATTACTTCGGAGGAGTTACTGCGTATAGCCCATGCTGTTGAAACTGAATTAAAACGCGTGCCTGGTACTCGTGATATTTACACCGTTGGTGGTGCAGCGCGCGTCGTAAATGTAAAGATTGAACCACAACGCTTAACGGCTTACGACGTTGATTTGCAAGGTTTGCGAAATGCACTTTTGGCGGCAAACCGAGCAGATAATGTGGGTGTTATCACAAGTAACAATGTCAGCATTCCAGTTCGGGCAGGGAGTTGGTTATCTAACTTGGATGATGTTGCAAAATTAATTGTGTCGATGAAAAATGGTTCTCCTGTATACCTTGAAGATGTCGCGACAGTTTCAATAGGGGCTGATACACCAGAGCAGTATGTCTGGTTTGGAACGGCAGCGGCTTCAGCAACTAAAGGGATCAGTGTTAAAGGTGATTTTCCTGCAGTAACAATCGCGATTGCCAAACAGTCGGGTACCAATGCCGTTGAAGTATCTGAGCAAGTCATTAATCGCTTCCAACAATTACTAGGATCCATCGTTCCAGAAGGAATTAATGGGACATTAACTCGAAATTATGGTGCAACCGCTAACGATAAAGCACAAACACTGATTGGCAAGTTAATCTTCGCAACCGGTTTTGTTGTACTACTTGTATTACTAACGTTGGGGTGGCGCGAAGCCATCATAGTTGGAACAGCGGTTGTTGTTACTTTAGCGATGACTTTATTTGCATCATGGGCATGGGGTTTTACACTGAATCGTGTGTCGCTCTTTGCACTGATTTTTTCCATAGGTATTCTCGTTGATGATGCCATTGTTGTAGTTGAAAACATTCACCGGCACATCGTTTTAGGCAAACACTCGTTTGTTGAGTCTATTCCAATTGCAGTAGATGAAGTGGGTGGCCCCACAATCTTGGCAACCTTTACAGTGATCGCAGCCTTATTACCGATGGCATTTGTAACCGGTCTTATGGGGCCTTATATGAGCCCAATACCCATTAACGCAAGTATTGGCATGTTGATTTCGTTAGTTGTTGCGTTTGTATTAACGCCATGGCTGACACATTTGATATTAAAAGACGGCAAGTTACACCAGCATAAAAATGATACTAAAGAGAGCAAACTACACCTTTTCTTTAGTCGTTACCTAGGGCCATTCTTAAACAAATCAGCAGGTAGCAAAAATAGAAATAAATTATGGTTGGTGATAGTTACATTGATTATTGTTTCAATATCATTGGTTGGTTTTAAATTCGTCGTATTAAAAATGTTGCCGTTTGACAATAAATCAGAATTTCAAGTAGTTGTTGATATGCCTGAGGGGACCACGCTAGAACAAACAACCAGGGTTGTTAAAGAGCTCGCAAATGAAATCAGAGTAGTGCCTGAGGTGAGTGATTTACAAGTGTATGTTGGCACAGCGTCACCAATTAACTTTAATGGCTTAGTTCGACAATATTATATGCGTAGTGGTGAAAATGTTGCTGATATTCAAGTTAATTTAGTAGATAAATCTCAGCGCGAAAGGAAAAGCCACGACATCGCGTCGAGTTTGCGTGAGCCATTAAATGTTATCGCGGCTCGTTTTTCTGCCAATATAAAAGTAGTAGAAGTCCCACCTGGACCACCTGTTTTCTCGCCACTCGTTGCAGAAATTTATGGCATTGATTATGACGGACAAATAAAAATGGCAAAAGAAATTCGTAAGGATTTCTCTGCAACCAAGAACATCATAGACATAGATGACTCCATTGAAGCAGATACGTTACGTTGGTCAGTTGATATTGATCGAGCGCGGGCAACCCAACTAGGTATAAGCCAACAACAAATTGTGAACGCAATTCGAACCGTATTACAAGGTGAGGATGTAACTTATTTACATGATAGCCATGCTAAATATCCAATCCCGATAAGAATTGAATTTGCGACGCAGGCAAAATCAAATATTGCAGAAGTGGCAGATATAAAAATCCGCAATGATAAGGGTTTTTTAATTAGCTTGTCTGAAATAATAACGTTCAAGAAAGTAAGACTTGAAAATGCGATCTATCATAAAGATATGCTACCTGTTGTGTATGTCACCGCTGATGTTTCAGGCGAACTGGACAGTCCTTTATACGGTATGTTTGATATCTACTCGAGTTTAAAAGATAAAGGTATTAAACAATACCTGATTCAACAACCTGAACACCCTCAAAATTATAGTGTTAAATGGGATGGTGAGTGGCAGATCACTTATGAGACGTTTAGGGACATGGGTATTGCTTATGCTGTTGGGATGATATTAATTTACTTGTTGGTTGTTGCACAATTTCGTTCTTACGTTGTGCCGCTGATTATTATGGCACCTATCCCATTAACGATTATTGGTGTGATGCCAGGTCATGCCTTATTAGGTATTCAATTTACGGCAACTTCAATGATAGGCATGATTGCTTTAGCGGGGATCATTGTACGGAACTCAATTTTGTTGGTTGATTTTATAAATGAAACTATGAAAGAAGGTTTATCACTGGAAGATGCTGTAATAAATGCGGGGGCGGTCAGATCTAAGCCCATTATTTTAACTGGACTCGCTGCAATGTTAGGGGCGTTGTTTATTATTGATGATCCGATCTTTGGCGGCTTAGCGGTTGCGCTTATTTTTGGTATTTTGATTTCAACGTTATTAACGCTGATTGTTATACCTGTTCTCTATTACGCCTATTTGTATAGACACGAAGTCGCTAGGTAATTAGGCGCGTTTTTGCTTTAACATACGCCTTTCCATATTAAGGGCGAAATGTTGAATGTGCTTTTTTTGTAATTTTGTCAGATTCATAAATTGCACACCAATGGTTGTATGCCGATGAACTGGATCTGTCATTATGTTGCGTATTTCAATATCACAATTAATCTCAACATTTTCGCTAGTATGAAAATGGGCAGATAGAAGTTTGAATTTTTCAAATTTAAATTTCACAGTATGTTCAAATTGTATTGCCAAGCCGCCGCGAGAAACATTATTTATAACGCCCTCACAGCTAGTGTCATCTTCAGTATTTGTGAGAGAGATGAGTAACTGGGTATCTTTGCAAATGGGTGCTCGGAAATGTTGGCGTCTTTGTTGGTAAATGAGACTTTCTGGGAAATCGATAAGATAAGCTGGCTTTCCATCATCTTCAACTAATGCTTTAACGACACCTTTAAAACTGATTTTTACGCCTTCACAGGTAACATTGAAGGTAAAATGTTTTGATTTTATCAGTTGTTGGTGAGCAAGTTCGGGATGCAGTATATCAAGCAACATAGTCTGCTTATCCGCATTAACTTCGACCAGCATGCTATTGTATGAGTTGTTTGTGCCGCCGACACTTATGCTAACGAGCAGGTGTTCACGTTGTAAGCGGCCAAGATGCGCCGCCATAAGGCTGGGTTTAAATATAGTGTCGTCTTGTTTTTCATTTAGCATTGAATTATCGCGTAATTGTATTTCTTGCTATTATTTGCGCAGTAAAAGCGTTGGTACGTTACCTGAATCAAGCGTGACTCAATGATTTTCCGGGAGATTGATTCACAGCTTGTCCACCTTTGCCGTAAAGATCTTCTTCAACGGGTTGGCCTTGTAATATCGATAGTGCTTGTTTAATTCTGCGCTCTGAATTATTCAACAGCCTTCCGTTAATCCGATTGTCATCTTGGCACTGCTTCAAAACTGACTGCAAGGCTAACCATGCTGTACGCAATTGTGTTGCTAGAGGCTCAGCACAACTGTCTATGTATTTTTTTAGACTAAGATTGTTACTACCAAACCCCGCTTCTTGTAAAAACTGGCTACACTGCTGAGTACTTGATTGAATCGTTTGGGCAAGTTTTTCTTTGGCATTCGTTATTTTTTCTAACGCTGAACCATCATTTGTTGCAAGTACATTCCGTTCATCTTGCAATAGAGACATTAGCTGTTTAGCTTGTTCTTCACCTTTCTCAAGGTAAGTTGCTATGTATTCAGTCGTTAATTTAGTTGCCATATTTATCTATCCAATATTGCTTCAAAATCGATGAGTTTATCTGCGACAGCTTGCGCATCAACTTGGTAACTACCATCAGCAATAGCTTGCTTGATGGACTCAACGCGTTGAGTGTCGACAACAGGTAATGATGCAAGGCTGCTTTCAATACTTCTTAATTGAGCAGACGTTTCAGTTAAGCTTACGGTATCAGCAGTTGAAGGTCGGCCACTGCTGTTTTGTTGTTCAACACTGGGCTCAGATCGGCCGACACTATTTTCAGGGCGTGTATTCCTATCTGTCTGAACAGGATTATTGTTTTGACCTGTAATTTCAATTGGCATTGCTATTTACTCCAAATTTCTAATTTCTATGACCTATATAACGTCCGCAACAAATAAAACTTTAGTTATTTTAGTCAAAAATTTGCCTTTTACAGCTTAATTTCCACAAGACCATTGTAAGTCACTGTTCCTTCAACGATTTTGTCTGTCGAGCTGTTTTTTACCCTTATTCTATCGCCTATTCGTGCATCTGAGAGTGCTTTTCCTTTATTTCTGACGGAAATCAGGTCACTTTTCGCCAAAATATTGACGTTTTGACCTCGTTTGATGTCATATGGGCGGTTTAATTGGTTAGGTCTTATCACTAAGCCTTTGGCCAGTGTGGTTTTCAGTCGTTGGCCAATAGCTTGTTGCAGCGTCTTTAAGTATCCATTGTGTAGGAAGTTAAGTGATCGTCTTTCCAGCTTAACTTGGCTGGCTTTAAGAAACTCACCTTTAGAAACAGTTTCAGTTGTGACAATGACATCAGCAAATTGGGTAATCGTAACGGGTACAAAAATTGACCAACGATGTGATCCATCTGTGCATCGAGCACCAACGGCGACACGCCCTTGGAGGCGATGACCTTGCGGTAAGCTATGGCTTAGCTCGCTTTCACACTGCGCAAGCCGTAAACGGTAATCCATTGCAGCGGCTTTTACCTGAATATTCTTATTATCTGGTGTGGCGTTGAGCTGCGTGAGCAAGAAGCGTTCGCTGCTTAGACGAATATCCTCGAGACTGTGATACTCAGCTGCAGCAGCATTTAATGGAATGAAACATACAAGAGCGGCTAGCGTTTGCCATAAAACGGTACGTATTGGTTCACCGTTTTGATTGTTCTTGTTTAATACCTGATTCACTCACACTCTCCAGTTAGATTTAGCTTAATAAAACATTCTGGGTAAATACAATGCAATAGCTGTGCCTAATATTGATGATTCAAGGTAATTGTATTTATGCCGATAAATCCTAGTGTAGGAATGAGTTTGTAAACTACCATTTTTATTACAGGGGTTTGTTATGGCAAGTGTATTAGATACGGTTGATCTAAGAACGCGCTTAGCGGGTGAAAACAGATTAGAACTACTGTTATTTCATTTGCGCGGTCGTCAGCAATTTGGCATCAATGTGTTTAAGATAAAAGAAGTTATCCAATGCCCACCTTTGACATCTCTTCCACAAGCTCATGATGTTGTAAGAGGTGTGGCTAATATGCGTGGTATGACTATCCCCATTTTAGACCTAGGTGCTGCGATTGGTCGCAAACCTTTAGATGATCTGAGCCAGACTTATATAATAGTGAGTGAATTCAATCGTAAAGTGCAGGGCTTCTTAGTGCGCTGTGTCGATCGAATTATTAATTTAAATTGGGAGGACATTCATCCACCACCTCTTTGCGCAGGAAAGAACACGTATCTAACTGCTGTGACACGTTTTGATAATTCAATGATAGAAATCATTGACGTGGAAAAAGTATTGTCAGAAGTTGTGGGTGATACGGTACTGGTGTCCAGTGAAGTGATTGGCGGACATGCTTTTCTGACTGAGAATGAAAGGCGGCAACCAAAAATATTGGTTGCGGATGATTCAAGGGTTGCTAGAAAACAAATTGTGCGCACATTAGAACAGTTAGGGATTGACTATGTTACTGCAAATGACGGCGCAGAAGCCTATGAAATACTCTGTGAACTGGCAAAAGCTGGGCCGATTACAGACCAAATCGATATGATTATCTCTGATGTTGAAATGCCAGAAATGGATGGTTACACACTAGCTAAAACTATCCGCAAGACACCAGGGCTTGAAGGTTTGTATGTTATTCTGCACACATCACTCAGCGGCGGTTTTAATGAATCAATGATAAAAAATGTCGGGGCTGATAAATTTATTTCTAAATTTAGCGCGGATGATCTTGCAAATACCGTATTAGAACAGTTAAAGAAAGTATGATTTAAGCAGTATTTTCATGTTGTTAATACTTAATAAGTACAACGAAAAAAATTAATGGGTAGCGATCTTTGAGTAGCGCAATCAGCGAAGCGGAATACAAATCATTTAGCCTTTTTCTGGAGAAGGCTTGTGGTATTACGTTAGGTGCAAATAAGCAGTACTTAATTACAAGTCGACTGCAAAAATTAATGCGAACTGTCAATATCGATAGTCTTGGTGAGTTGGTGACGCAGCTACAGCGTGGTAACTCACAGTTACGCGGAAAAATTGTTGATGCCATGACAACCAATGAAACCTTATGGTTTCGTGATAGCCACCCATACCTTATTCTTGAAAAAGAACTTTTCCCTGAAGCTGCTCAGCATAGAAATAGGCCAGTAAGAATATGGTCTGCAGCGTGTTCATCGGGCCAAGAGCCTTACTCTATGAGCATTGTTACAGAAGAATACACAAAAGCTAACCCTGGCTCGTTATCGAGAGATGTCGAAATTGTTGCTACAGACATCTCTAAAACCATTTTAGAACAAGCTCGGCAAGCTCGATATGATGAAATGTCACTGGTTCGTGGTATGTCGACTGAAAGACGTAATAGTTATTTCAAAAAAGACGGTGATGTTTGGGAAATTAACAAAGAAATTAAGAAGCGTGTACGTTTCACTGAGCTTAATCTAATGCAAAGCTTCGCATCCTTGGGTAAGTTCGACATCATTTTCTGCCGTAATGTCTTGATCTATTTTTCTGCAGAACTAAAAAGTGACATCCTTAACCGCATGGCTAAGCAGTTACAGCCAAACGGTTATCTTGTATTAGGCTCATCAGAATCAACCACGGGTTACACCAAGGCTTTTAAAATGGTTCGCAGTGGCGGGGCCGTTTACTACCAACTTATTTCCTAACGAGTTTTAACTCTCCCAAGACTTGCCACATACAGGCATGGGCTTGCCGTCCACCGAAATCTGTTTGTTTATTCCACCAGCAACTCATTGTTATAAAAGAGATTTGTATAACTGGCACGCCGCTTGCTCATATCCAAGTACACAGTCACATTTGGTGGCTTGGTTTAAAGAAAAGCGGAGCAAAAAAATGGTACTCAGCCTCGATAATGTATTAGGTATTCATGCACAAGCCCTATCGCTGTATTCACAACGCAGTTCAGTGTTAGCTGCAAATTTAGCGAATGCTGATACGCCAAACTATAAAGCGAAAGACATCGACTTTAAAAGTATCTTGTCTCGCGCCGCAGATAAAAAATCAGAACCGACTCAATTGACTGCAACCCAAGCAGGTCATTTTGGAAACACAGCAGCATCATCACATTTTGCTGCAGACCGGTTATACAGACAACCAGACCAACCATCACTTGACGGCAACACCGTCGAAGTCCAGAAAGAACAAGCTGCATTTTCAGATAATTCAATGCGCTACATGGCTACACTGCGATTCGTTACAGGTCGAGTGCAAGGCATTATGACTGCGCTAAGAGGTGAATAACGATGTCTTTACTTGGAAATTTTGATATTGCCGGCTCAGCACTCAGTGCTCAGTCTATTCGTTTAAATACGGTGGCCTCTAATTTAGCGAATGCAGAAACAGTCAGTAGTACAGCAGAAGGGACTTATCGTGCAAGGCAGCCACAATTTGAAACGATTTTTAGTGATGCCTTACAAGGCCGCGAAAATATGGGCGTACGTGTTAGACAAGTACTAGAAAGTAATGTAGCACCACAACAGCAGTACCAGCCAGAACATCCAATGGCTAATGAGAAGGGTTACATTTATTTACCAAGCGTCAACGCGATTGAAGAAATGGCCAACATGATTTCGGCATCTCGTTCCTACCAATCTAACGTCGAAGTGATGAATACGTCCAAGCAGTTATTAATGCGCACACTAAGCCTTGGTCAGTAAGGAGAAATTAAATGAACACAGTTAATACGGATACATTACAAAGCTTAGGTATTGCGACAAATCGCGAAAATACCAACAAGACCAATGAAGCGAATAAAGATCTTGGCCAAGAACAATTTCTTGAATTAATGACGGCGCAGATTCGCAATCAAGACCCATTTGAGCCGCTGGATAATGGTGAATTTTTATCTCAAATTGCGCAGTTTAGTACTGTTACTGGGATCCAAGATTTACAAGATTCATTCTCGTCATTTGCAGGTTCATTAAGTTCGAATCAAGCATTACAAGCATCAGCGTTAGTCGGACGATCTGTGATGGTAAATAGTGATGCATCAGTCTTAAAGTCGGGTGGCAAAATTGAAGGCGCGATAGGCTTATCTACTAGTAGTAGTGAAGTGAATGTGGAATTTTATAACGTCGCTGGTGAGTTAGTTAAGAAGTTACCGTTGGGCCCACAAAACCAAGGCATTATTCAATTTAATTGGGATGGTTTTGGTGACAACGGTGCACCTGCACCAGCAGGCATTTACAAAATTGCCGCATCTGCAGTGATTGATGGTGAAACAGTAGGGCTAGGAACATTGGTAAAAGATAACGTTGAAAGTGTCATTTTAGGTCGGCCGGGTGAAGGCACTACATTAAATTTATCTTCATTAGGTCCAACAGATTTTAATCGAGTAGAAGAAATCCGCTAATTTTGCGGTAACAACAGGAGAAGATTATGCCATTTCGTGCAGCACTTAGTGGACTCAACGCGGCATCAGCCGAATTACGAGTCATTGGTAATAACGTAGCGAACGCATCTACAACAGGTTTCAAAAAATCACGTGCTGAATTTGCAGATATTTTTGCAACCAGTAACTTAGGGGTATCATCGAATGCAGTAGGTAGTGGTGTTCGTGTTTCTTCAGTATCGCAACAATTCTCGCAAGGTAATATTGGTTTTACAGATAACAATCTTGATTTGGCGATTAGTGGACAAGGTTTTTTCGTGTTAAACGATAACGGCATTGCATCGTATTCACGTTCGGGTTCTTTTGGCGTTGATCGAGACGGCTTTGTTGTTAATTCATCCGGTAGTCAGTTGACTGTTTTTCAAGCTGACACCTCAGGCAATATTACCGGTGCACAAGGCAGCTTACAGTTAGATACCGCAGATATTGCACCTCAGGCATCAGCACTTGTTACTTATGGTATTAATCTTGATTCTTCTGCATCGATACCTTCAGCAAGCACGACTACAAACGTAGATTTTGCTGGTTCACAGTTACAAAATACAACAACGGCCGGTATTGTTGCTGATTCAGCGCCATTTACCCTCTATGACAATAATGGTACAGCTGTGCCGAATTCAGTTGTGCGCTTTACCAGCACAACAACATCTGGCACATGGGATGTTGAATTACGTCCAGGCGGTGTGGCGGCAGTGCCTGCTGCCACGCAAGCTGCGGTGCCAATAGGGGCTCTCCCTGATGCGTCTGTTTCATGGGATCCTGATGGTGGCGGTGCACAACCAGCTGTTACCGTAAGTGTTGATACATCTACCGTAACAACGGGCGCGGGTGCAAGCACAGTGACTGCTGCCAGCACGCAATCACAAGGGGCGTTTGATGTTACCAATGCAAACTCATACAACAGTTCTACGTCGCTAACAATTTTTGATTCTTTGGGTTCACCGCATCTTGCGACTACCTATTACCGTAAAACGCCAACGCCTAATGTGTGGGAAACGTATTTATATGTAGATGGCACCCAAGTTGATGGTCCTTCGACATTAGGATTTTCCCAACAAGGCACAATCACTACGCCTGCTGCGCCGTCACAAATTGCAGTGACAGCGTTCACACCTAGCGGTGGTGCGGCAAATCTTGCTGTGACATTGGATTACACAAATACAACACAATACGGTTCGGATTTTAGTGTTAATTCATTGGTGCAAGATGGTTTTTCGACAGGACGGTTAAGTGGTATTGATATTGCTGACAGTGGCGTTATTACTTCACGGTTCACAAATGGTCAATCACGCACAATTGGACAAGTTGCACTGGCAAACTTTTCAAGTGCGCAAGGACTGCGTCAGTTAGGTGATACTTCCTGGGCCGAAAGTTTTGAGTCGGGCGCGGCATTAATTGGTTCTCCTGGTTCAGGTAGTCTCGGTGTTATTCAATCTGGTGCACTGGAAGGGTCTAATGTCGATATCACCGAGCAATTGGTGAATATGATTACTGCACAGCGAAACTTCCAAGCGAACTCGCAGGTGATCAGTACGGCTGACACCATTACTCAAACCATTATTAACATTCGATAGTCGCTGAGATTTGAGCGGAGCATATTATGGATAGACTACTTTACATCGCAATGACTGGCGCAGGCCAAGTTAGCCGAGCACAAGCGGTGAACAGTAATAATCTTGCTAATGCCAGTACTAATGGTTTTCGTGCTGATTTAGAGGCTTTTCGTAGTCTGCCGCTGGACGGCCCTGGTCATTCAAGTCGCATTTATGCTGTCGCTGAAGGACAAGGTGTAGATTTCACACAAGGTACGTTGAATGCTACCGGCAATCAACTCGATGTCGCTATTAAAGGGCAGGGTTGGATTGCGGTGCAGGCAGCCGATGGCAGTGAAGCTTACACTCGAGCAGGGAATTTACAAATCAATGAATTGGGGCAATTGCTAACCGGTGCTGGTTCGCCAGTGATTGGTAGCGATGGTGGCCCTATTGCATTACCACCGTTTGAAAAAATTGATATTGGTGATGACGGCACTATCGCACTTCGGGCAAAAGGCCAGAGTGCATCAACGGTTTCCAATGTTAACCAAATACATCTGGTTAACCCTGATCCAGCAAAAATGTACAAAGGCAGTGATGGTTTAATGCGTGTTGAAGCAGGCACGGAAGCTGTTGCCGATGTAAGCGTTCAATTAGCCGCAGGCGTATTAGAAAGCAGCAATGTTAATCCGGTTGAATCATTGGTCAACATGATTACGCTAGCACGCCAATTTGAAATGCATATCAAAGTTATGAGTACTGCTCAAGAAAATGATGCCGCATCGGCACAATTGATGCGCATTAGTTAAGTTTTATGAAAGTAGTTAGTAACCAACACACACAACAGAGGAAAGAATCATGAACCCAGCACTGTGGATAGCAAAGACAGGACTTGAGGCACAACAAACCCGCCTCGGGGTTGTAGCGAATAACTTAGCGAATGCGAATAACGTCGGTTTCAAAAAGGATCGCGCCCTTTTTGCTGACCTGATTTACCAAAATATCCGTCAATCAGGTGCATCAAGTACACAAAGTACGCAGCTGCCAACAGGTTTGAATTTAGGTACAGGTGTACGAACGGTGGCAACACAAAAAGTACATGTGCAAGGTAATATTCAACAAACTGAAAACGCCCTGGATATCGCGATTCAAGGTGATGGCTTTCTACAAGTTCTACGACCTGATGGTACGTTAGCCTATACCCGAAATGGGGCCTTGCAAGTTAACTCGACTGGACAGGTTGTTACAGCGAATGGTGAAAATGTCCAGCCCGCGATTACTATTCCCGATGATGCAATTAGTGTGACTATCGGCAGTGATGGCACCGTTTCAGTACAACAGCAAGGTACAGCCGCACCAACACAAGTCGGCACGATCCAATTAGCTGGTTTTGTAAATCCAGCTGGGTTGCAACCACTGGGTGACAACTTATTTTCTGAAACAGGATCAAGTGGTGCAGCGCAAACAGGTAATCCAGGCTTAAATGGACTAGGTTCTTTGCTGCAAGGTTCCCTAGAAAGTTCAAACGTGAATGTAGTTGAAGAGCTCGTCAACATGATTGAGACCCAACGCGTCTATGAAATGAATTCACGTAGTATTTCGACAGCAGATCAAATGCTGCAATATGTTGCGAACAATTTATAAGACTAACGCTTATAAATGAGGTGATTAAAATGAATTTTATGACAAAAATAGTTTCAAGAGTTGTGTTGTTGTGTGTGTGTGTCATGTCACTGGCGGCCTGCCAAAGTTTACCGGAGCGCGATCCGGCTTATGCGGCAGTTCGACCGGTGGCACTGCCACCTGTTCAAACCAATAATGGTTCGATTTATCAGGCCGGTCACGATGTGCGTCTGTTTGAAGATAGTCGTGCGCGAAGAGTCGGTGACTTGCTAACCATTAATTTGACTGAGACAACATCTGCAAGCAAAGAAAGCGCGACAGATTTAAACAAAAGTAACGCCACTAGTATTACTAACCCAACTATATTGGGCTCGACACCACAATTTAATACGCCGGGTATTTTGCCATTGGCAAGTAATCAGAGCAATAATCTTGGTGCCAACCTTGCATCGGATAATGCCTTTAGTGGTGATAGCTCCAGCAGTCAGAGTAATACCTTATCGGGCAGTGTAACCGTAACCGTTGCAGAAGTTTTACCGAATGGTTATTTAGTTGTGCGTGGTGAAAAAGTAACAAGTTTAAATCAGGGACATGAATACGTAAGGCTTTCTGGTATTGTGCGCCCAGTAGACATTCGTCCAGATAATACGATTTTATCTACACAAGTTGCGGATGCTCAAATCACCTACACAGGATCAGGTGCTACCGCTGATACAAATAAAATTGGCTGGCTGGCTCGATTCTTTATTAGTTCGCTTTTCCCTTTCTGATTTAACCCTTACTCATAGTTGGCATTGACCTTGCATTGTCTTAGTAAGAAGACAATTCAAAGGTCGATGACCGGCTTTTTAACGGGACAAAAATGATGAAAAATCTACTGATCAATAAATGCCTTATTAGTATCATGCTTATCATGACGACATCGGTGGTAAATGCTGAAAGAATCAAAGACATAGCTTCAATTGCAGGTGTAAGGGCTAACCAATTAGTGGGTTATGGGATTGTTGTTGGCTTGAATGGTACCGGTGATCAAACGACGCAAACACCCTTTACGGTACAGAGCCTTAAAAACATGTTGGCGCAAAACGGCATAGCATTGCCTCCTGGTGCCAACCCACAACTTAAAAATATTGCCGCTGTTTCAATCCATACAGAATTGCCTGCATTTGCGAAAGTTGGCCAAACTATCGACATCACGGTTTCATCCATTGGTAATGCAAAAAGTTTACGTGGTGGTAGCTTGCTAATGAGCCCACTGAAAGGTGCTGATGGCAAAGTGTATGCAGTTGCTCAAGGTAACTTAGTTGTAAGTGGTTTTGGTGCAGCAGCGGATGGCTCGAGTGTCACTGTTAATGTACCCAGCGCAGGGCGAATTCCAAACGGCGCGACAGTTGAACGTGTTGTTGGCACACCATTTTCAACGGGCAACGAGATTGTACTTAATTTACACACAGCTGATTTTACTACCGCAACACAAACTGCAAGAGCCATTAATCGGGTGATAGGTGCAGCAAGTGCACAAGCAATTGACGGAACATCTATTCGCGTAAGTGCTCCGCATAAACGAGAACAGCGCGTTGCCTTTGTATCATTGATTGAAAATCTTGATGTAACCACGGGCGATGTCGCGGCGAGAGTCATTATTAACTCTCGTACGGGTACGGTCGTTATTGGGCAAAACGTAAGAGTAAAACCTGCGGCAATTTCACATGGCTCGCTAGTTGTCACGATCAGTGCTAATCCCATTGTAAGTCAACCAGGTCCTTTAGCTGAAGCCGGGCAGACAGTTGTTGTGCCGCAATCTGATATCAGTATCTCTGAATCAGACAATAAAATGTTTTTGTTCAACCCAGGCGTCTCGCTTGATGAAATTGTTCGTGCAGTCAATCAGGTTGGTGCAGCGCCGGGTGATCTCGTGGCTATTTTAGAAGCATTAAAACAAGCTGGTGCTTTAAGCGCTGAGTTGATCATCATCTAGAGGCCATGAGCGTGAATCCATCCACACCGACATCAACAGCTGTTTTTAACGACCTTGGCGGTTTAGCGAGTCTTAAATCGCAATCTAACCGCGGTGATGAGGCCGGCGCTTTAAAAGAAACCGCAAAGCAGTTTGAAGCCATCTTCTTGAATATGATGCTTAAACAAATGCGCGAAGCTAGCTTTGGTGATCCGCTTTTTGATAGTGATGCAGGTGATAGCTATCGTGCGATGTTTGACCAACAGCTAGCATTAAATTTATCAAATAGTGGCAGTTTAGGTATCGCAAAATTGATCGAGAGTCAGCTTGGTGGGAAAACGACTAATCAAAATGGGGCAGATGACAATCCCTTTAAGTCGCTCGGTTTTACTAGGCCGACTGCAGCAACGTTTAATAACAATGTTCAGATCAATAAACCATTGGCTGTGACGAAAGTTGAAGCAGCTAAAACTACGGCGACTGAAGATAAAAAATCGTTCACATCGGTTGAAGATTTTGTCAGCACAATATGGCCTCATGCAGAAAAGGCGGCAAAAGAGTTAGGCATACCAACTGAAACATTAGTCTCTCAAGCAGCCCTTGAAACCGGATGGGGTAAGCACATGATTAAATCAGCTAATGGTGAGCCGAGTTACAACCTGTTTGGTATTAAAGCTGATAGTCGCTGGGGCGGCGAGGTGGCTTCAGTGAACACAACAGAATACCGTGATGGCATTGTTCAAAAAGAGCGCGCAAATTTCCGTTCTTATGATTCTTTACAACAAAGTTTTGAAGATTATGTTTCATTTTTGAAATCGAGTCCACGCTATAACGATGCACTTAATAGCCGCGGTAATGCTTTTGAATACTTAAACAATTTACAACAAGGTGGCTACGCCACTGACCCTGCGTATGCCAAGAAAATACATGAAATTATGCAGGGTGAAACATTGTTGTCTGCAAAAACCAGACTCGATAGCTAGGTTTGGGGATGCACGATGATAACTAAGAAGGTTAATAAACATGGCTGACATCACTGGCATTGGTACTTCTGCATTACTTGCTTTTCAGCGTTCGCTGAGTACGGTAAGTCATAATATTGCAAATGCGTCAACGGAAGGTTACAGCCGACAACGTGTTAATTTGACTACTCAGACTCCACAATTCTCAGGTGTAGGTTTTTTTGGTAGTGGTGTACGCGTCGATGATATAACTAGAATATACGATGAGTTCATTGTTGACCGTTTACAAACTAATACATCAAATTACAGTCAAGCAGAACATTTTCTAGGCCTTGTTTCTCAGGTTGATAATTTATTAGCGGATGAAAGCGCAGGCTTGTCGCCAGCTATACAAAATTTCTTCAACTCATTACAAAATTCAGTTGATGACCCAGGCTCTTCGCCGGCAAGACAAGTTTTTCTTAGTGATGCGAATGCTTTAACGCAGCGCTTTCAAAGCATTGATAACCGCCTCAGACAATTAGCATCGGATGCTGAAAATGATTTGGTTAACTTATCGAATGAAATAAATGGCCTAGGGCGTGCGATTGTTAAAATTAACGAATCCATCGCATTAGGAGGATCATCTGGCGGAGGACAGCCCAATGACTTGCTAGATGAGCGTGATAATTTACTAAGAGATCTATCAAAATTAGTTAGCGTCAATACTGTTGACCAGACAGATGGCTCTATAAATGTATTTATCGGTAATGGACAAGGTCTGGTAGTTGGTAGCACTGTAAATACGTTACAAGCGGTTAGAAATAAATTTGATCCAGAACGTTTTGATATAGCGATTTCTCAAGGCGGCGCTTTTGTTGATGTAACTCAACAGTTAACAGGTGGGCGGCTTAGCGCAGTGGTGGATTTTCGAGCTAATGTCCTTGAGCCTAGTTTAAATGCCTTAGGTCGTGTAGCGACAGGGATCGGCACAACCTTTAATGCACAACATCAACTGGGCATTGATCTAAATGGTAATAATGGACTGCAACTGTTTGATGTTAACCCCATTGATGCAGTAGTGAGTAACAACAATACGGGAACTGGAACAGTAGCCGCCGTATTAACAAATGTTGCGAACTTAACCAATAGTGACTATGAAGTTTTATATGACGGTTCAAACTATAGAATTAATCGACTCAGTGACAAAGCTAATCTATTTACAGGTGATTTAACTACATTGAATGCGACAGCAATCGACGGTTTTCAATTAACAGTGACTGCAGGGGCCGTAGCTGGTGATAGTTTTTTAATTCAACCAACAAGAAATTCAGCACGAAATATCGGTGTTTTGATTTCTGACCCTGCCTTGATCGCACATGCTTCGCCGATCAGGAGCACAAGCGCCTTAACTAACACCGGTTCACTTGAACTTAATTTGGGCGCTGTTTCAAATGCGACGACTTTTCCTATTGCTGGTGATATTAGCTTGGTTTTTGATCCTGATGCATTAGGTACGGGTGTACCCGGTTTTATTGTGTCGGGCGGTCCTGGTGGTACCTTGGCATATGATCCAGCTACAGAGTCAGCGGGTAAACAATTTACGTTAACTGCACCGTTTGATGGCATTAATTTTAATGTTTCGGGAACACCTGCATCGGGTGATTCAGTAACGATAACAAATAACACTAATGGTGTTGGTGACAATCGCAATGGGCTGTTACTTTCACAATTGCAGAACACAATTACACTATTAGGTAATAATACTTTCCAAAGTTCGTTTGGTGAATTAGTTGCGGATGTTGGTGTGCGTGCAAGACAAGGTCAAATCACCGAAGCAACGCAATTGGTTCTATTGCAACAAACCGAGGCAGAACGTGAATCTGTCTCAGGTGTTAACTTAGATGAAGAGGCTGCGCGGTTAATTGAATTACAACAAGCGTATCAAGCAGCTGCGAGAGTGATCACCGTATCTAATAGTTTATTTGAAGAAATTCTAGCGGCAGTTAGATAAAGGCTAACGATTATGCGTATTTCAAGTAGTCAGTTACATGCATCGGCAATTAATTCAATATTGGATCAACAATCCGCGCTAAGCCGTGTTCAACTACAAATTGCTTCAGGCCGTAAGGTGTTAACACCATCAGACGATCCAGCTGGCGCAGCCAGAGCATTGAATTTACTCGAGTCGGAGTCATCGACAGGTCAATATGGTCGTAATGTAGACATTGCTGAATCTCGCTTGCAGTTCGAAGAAGTTAGCTTAACCAGTGTGACTAATCTTATTCAACGCGTACGCGAGCTCACGGTACAAGGCAATAATGATTCAAATGATGCTGTCTCACGTAAGTTGATTGCCAGTGAAATTCGACAACGTTTTGATGAATTGTTTACCTTGGCAAATACGCGTGATGCCAATAACGAGTATATTTTTTCTGGTTTTCAATCAACAAGTGAAAGCTTTATTAAAAATTCCGACGGTTCAGTAAGTTACAACGGTGATGAAGGGCAGCGGTTTTTACAAATAGGTGCATCACGACAAGTTGCCACGGGTGATTCAGGCGCCGATGTTTTTGGCCTTATTGGCAGTGGTAATGGCCAATTTACAACCAGAAGCAGTGCGCTTAACACCGGCAATGCTACTGTGGGTACCGGTAGTATCTTTAACCAAAACGCATACGTCGCAGATAATTACTCAGTCGTGCTTGGCGATCAGACCAGTGTCACAGGTGGTACGCTTGCCTTTAATGATGATCCAGCAACCGCGGATACATTGCAGTACGAGCTTAGAATTAATGGCACATTGGTTTATACAGCAAATGAAGGTGACGCTAGAACGCTAGCGCAGATTCAAGCAGATATTAATGGTCAAGTAGGTACAACTAACGTTAGGGCTTACATTGATGGCGGACAATTATATTTGGCAAATACCACGCCAACGGCCACAGCAATAACTGTTAATGAAACATTAACCGGTGCCAGTGATGGTGCTACTGATACAGTGACTGGATTTTTCGGTTCAAATCTTACCGGTGCTGCGGCAACGAATGACGTCGTGTTTAATAATGCAGATGGATATATCGTCCTAGATGGCAGTAATGGCGTTGTTTCGTCAGGTGCTTATGTAAGCGGTGGCAACATTGATTTTAATGGGCAACGATTAAACATCAGCGGCACGCCGAGCAATGGTGACCGTTTTGTCAGCAGCACAAATACAGAGCAAGATCTATTTGCAACATTGCAAACATTAGTAACGCAATTAGAAGCACCCTCTACCAGTATTCCGGCTGTGCCAACGACAGCAAGCTTAAGCAGCTTTACAACCGCGGTGGCGGCTGGTGGCGGTGAAACTTTACAAGTAACAATTGATGGGATTGATCTTGTGAATGTGGCATTAGCAGGCGGTGCAACACGTACGGCGGCTCAGTTTGACACAGATCTTGCAACATTTATTGGTGCGAATGCTGGTTATAGTATTGTCAGTGGTTCATTTGCGACCAATGATCTTGTTTTGCAAAAAGCTGATGGCACCGATCTCGTTATCGCGATCCCACAAAACACAACAGCAACACCGGTTGCATTAACTGGCTTAACCGGGACCGCGACAAATGGTTTTCCAGCGGAAGGTGCCAATACAACCGTTTTCCATGATGCCTTAGCCAATGTTTTAAATAATTTAGATAGAAACCTTTCAAACATTAATGAAATCCGAGCACGAGTCGGTGCAAGATTGAATTCAACTGAAGATCAAACGAATATAAATGAATCATCATTATTACAAGTGCGTGAAACCTTATCAGGCATACAGGATCTAGATTTTGCAGAAGCGATCAGTCAATTAGAACAACAGCGAACCAGTTTACAAGCCGCGCAGCAATCATTTGTTCGCATTCAGAGTCTGAGCTTGTTTAACTTTCTTTAAAAATATTATCGACAGGATTAACATGATTACTAACCTTATACGTGTAAAACTTCATCGTTCTGGTCAATCGTTTTAGTTTTAGTGTTTAAAATCCTGTTCATCTTGTTAATCCTGTCCAATATTTCTTTTGTTTTTTTAAATAAAAATGTCATTCACTCCGAAAGAAAGCGTAACAAACTGATTTTTAAATCAATTATGTTTATATGCCCCCTCGTTTTATTTACAAACTAGCCTAAAGTTTTCTGACCAAGCACCGATAAAGTGTGTGGAGGCGGTAAATACCTTCCCCGAAAGGGCAAGCTATATCCGCCAAAGACAAACCTTGAACTCCGCGAGTACTGACCCGCTAAAACAGTGAGGAATAGTACAGAGGGGTATAGGAGAATTACAATGCCACAAATTATTAACTCGAACATTGCGTCACTCAACGCGCAACGTAACCTGAATAACTCACAGTCACAATTAGGTGTATCTCTACAACGTCTCTCATCTGGCTTACGTATTAACAGTGCCAAGGATGATGCGGCGGGCTTAGCGATTTCTGAACGTTTCACAACTCAGATTCGTGGTTTAAACCAAGCGACTCGTAATGCGAATGATGCAATTTCACTGTCACAAACAGCTGAAGGTGCGTTGGGCGAATACGGTAATATTCTACAACGTGTTCGTGAACTAGCACTACAATCTGCGAACGCAACTAACTCTTCTTCTGACCGTGCGGCACTTAACTCAGAAGTTCAACAGCAACTAGCTGAGCTTAACCGTATTTCTACACAAACTCAGTTTAACGGTCAAAATGTATTGGATGGCTCTTTCACCGCCGCGCAATTCCAGGTCGGTGCAAATGCTAACCAAACTATTTCAGTTAACATTGGCGATGCGTCAACAACTGCACTAGGTGCTTTCCAATTCACTAACTCTGCAAGCCCTGTAACAGGTACAGCTTTATCATCCGGTGACTTAACGATTAATGGTGTGAACGTTGGTACTTCTACGGATGGTAGTGCGGACTCGATTGTTTCGGCTATTAATGCAGTAAGTAATCAAACTAATGTGGACGCTACAGCGACATCATCGATTGTTGCGACTAACGCGCCAACAGGTAAGACTAGTCTTACTTCAGGTGACTTAGTGATTAATGGCGTTAATATTGGTGCTGTAGCAGGACAATATGATCTTGCTGCTCAAGGCGCTGGTATTGCAACAGCTATTAATAACGTTACAGCTACTACAGGTGTAACGGCAACTGCGAACAGTGTAACAGGCGCGTTAACATTATCATCTAGTGTTGGTGAAACAATTGCGATTACCAGTAATAACAGTACTGGTGGTGCAGCAAACGTTGAAAATGCAACAGGTCTTGAGCTGTCAGGCAGTACTGCTTTTGGTTCTAACTCGATTGCTTTGACTGGCACAAAAGGGACTTCAGTTGCTACGTTTGCTTTTGCTAATGTAACTAATGGCGATACTTTCACTGTAGGTACAGGTGCAAACCTTAAAACGTACGAGTTCCAAACAGGGGGCGTAACAGGTGCACTATCTGGCAGTAACTACATCATTGGTGATGGTTACTCAAATGATTCGGAATTGAATGCTGAAGTATTGGATGCGTTGAACGGTACAACCACTGCAGGTTCTGCTGCAAATGGTGTGGTAGCAACCACTACTGGTGGTACTAATGTTACCTTAACCAATGACGCGCTAGGTGTTGAAACGCTTGCTTCATCAGTGATTGTTGATGATGGTGGCGGTGCTGTAACAGCAGTTACTAACACAGCTGGTACAGGTATTGCTGAAGATTCGACTATTGTTCTTGATGGTACTACTTACACCTTCATTACGGGTGCAACATCTGGTAATAGCATTTCTTTGACTCAAACAGGTGCTGACGCAGCTGCATTGGATTTGATAGGTACAGCACTAGGCGGTGCAATTAACACTAACCACACTGCTAATACAACGGACATTGTTGCAACCTTCGGTGGTGGTGGCGATACAGTAATTGTGACGGCTGATGTGAAAGGTACTTCAGGTAATGCGAGCATTGCATTAACTGGTACAGCGAGTGGTGCAGGTGCAGCTGGAACAGCGACTGATGCTACAGACGGTGCTTACACTGCTAGTACTACTTATGGTTTGATTTCACTGAGTTCATCAGCAGCTTATCAAGTTGCGGGTAACAACCCAGCGTTAGCAGGCCTTTCAACTGCATCATCTACACTGACTGCAATCAATACGATTGATATTTCATCAGTGACAGGTGCAAATACTGCGATCACTCTTGTTGATGGCGCGTTGGACCAAGTTAACTCAATTCGAGGCGACTTAGGTGCGATTCAAAACCGTTTTGAATCAACCATCGCCAACTTAACAACTACATCTGAAAACTTGAGCGCTGCGCGTTCACGTATTCGTGATGCGGATTTCGCGGCTGAAACAGCGAATCTGACTCGTTTGCAGATCTTGCAACAGGCTGGTATTTCAATCCTGTCGCAAGCTAACTCATTACCACAATTGGCATTGAGCTTACTGCAGTAAGAGATTAGTTAAAGGACCGTACCCGGACGAGAGTCCGGGTACACTTCTAAAAAGCGAATAAGAGGTGAGTGGTTATGGCTAACGAGATTAGCAGTCAAATCACATCAACAGTGTTGAACCAGACTAGATCAGCGTCACAGCCGGCAATCGTGAATGTACAGGCTGCCAGTAATCGGCAAGCGTCTGTGGAAGGTGTCAGTAATCGGCAAAATAACGCCAACAGTCTCGGGGTAATAGCTGAGGATGCAGCCGTTTCTAAGCAAGCAGATTCGGAGCAAAAGGTGCAGCTGGAACAAGCTGTGAGCGACATTAACGAATACGTACAAACAATCAATCGTGAATTGAAATTCCGAGTTGATGATGCTTTGCCGTTAGGTCGTTCAATTGTAACGGTAATTGATTCCGATACGGAAGAAACAATCCGTGAGTTTCCTTCAGAAGATGCGCTTGCACTAGCACGTTCGATTAAGGAACAAACCGGTGAAGCAACTCAAGGACAGATTGAAGGTTTAATTATTTCTGCCCGAGCCTGAGCATGGCATTAAACATGCATAGGTAACAGGTATCACGATTTACTCGAGGATACGATGGCTTCTATAACATCACCGGGAATTGGTTCTGGGCTGGACATTAATAGTCTAGTAAGTCAATTAGTACAGGCAGAAGGCGCTCCAGTTGCCTCAAACCTAAATCGCCGCGAAACTGAAATTCAGGCGGAATTGTCTGCGTACGGCTCCTTAAATGGCGCACTATCAACTTTTCGTTCGAGTGTCGGCTTTCTTTCAGGTGTTGGCGCGTTTGAGGACATTTCCGCTTCATCCAGCGACGAAGACATTTTAACGGCCTCATCCGACATTGGCGTTAGCGATGGTAGTTACAGTCTTAAAGTAAGTCAGCTTGCAGAAGCACAATCACTTGTTACCAGCGGTTTTAGCAATACAACCGACGAAGTTGGCACAGGCACATTAACATTTAGATTTGGCGCTGGTGTTTACAGCAGCGGTCCAGATACTTACGCATTCACTCAAGATGCCAGCAAGGCAACTCAAACAGTTACGATCGATAGCACGAACAATACCTTACAAGGCGTTAGTGACGCGATTAACAGCGCAGATATTGGCATTACAGCGAGCATTATTTTTGATGGCAGTGATTACAGGCTGACATTGCTAGCGGATGATGCAGGCGCAGATAATGCAATTGAAGTCAGCGTGCTTGATACGGGTGATGCAAACAACACAGACACGAATGGTCTTTCACAACTAGCCTTTAATAGCAGTGTCACTAACTTAGATGAAACGATTTCAGCAAAAGATGCGATCTTTTCAGTTAATGGCTTGAATGTGACGAGCAGCACCAACACTGTGACAGACACCATTGAAGGTATTACATTAAACTTAATTAAAGCCGATGCAACGAAAACGGTGAACGTCACCGTCGCGCGTAATACGGCCGTTGTGAGTAATGCGGTTAACAATTTTGTGAGTGGCTACAACGCTCTGATTGAAACCATTGAAAATCTATCTGGTTTTGATGCTGAAACCAATCAAGGTGGCATACTCTTAGGCGATGGTGTTGTACGAAGCATTACTAGCCAAATCAGGAATACGCTAAACAGTTCATCAAGAGAACTTTCGGGCAACATCACATCGCTTGCGAGTATTGGTATTACCACAGAGCGTGACGGTAGCTTGGTGATTGATAAATCAACACTTGATGCAACTATAAAAAGTGATCCCACTGCTGTGGCGGCATTGTTTGCCGAAGTGGGTAGAGTCGACAACGCACAAACAAGATTTGTTAGTTCTAAAACGGACACAGCGGAAGGCACACTTGCCGTCAATATTACGCGAGCTGCAACGCAAGGTACCTATACCGGTGTTGATTTTGGTTATGCCAGCGGTACGCCGATTACGATTGGAACTGCGAACGATAATTTTTCCTTTACGGTTGATGGCATCAGCACCGGTACGATTACGTTAACCAATGCAGATTACACCGGCGCGCAATTAGCCGTTGAATTACAGACACGCATTAATGGTGTGAAAGCATTATCGGACTCAGACGCTTCTGTAAAAGTATCATTTGACGACAGTGATCCACTTAATGAACGGTTTGTCATTACATCTGACCGATACGGCGATGCTTCAACTGTTGAAGTGAATTCAGCTGAAGGGACAGCATTGGGCTTGTCAGGCGGCACTAAAACAACAGGTGTTAATGTTGAAGGTACCATTGGTGGTCGAACTTCGGTTGGTTCTGGTCGCGAATTAACGACATTAGATGGTCTTAAAATTGAATTGCTTGATAACTTAATAGGCAGTCATGGCACAGTCACTTTTTCTAGAGGTATAGCATCGAGACTTAATAGCCTAGTGACTTCTTTATTAAGCGCTGAAGCGGGAATAGCATCACGCATAAGTGGTTTCGAAAGCAATATTGAAGCGATTAATGTGCAGCGTCAGGAGCTGACAGAGCGGTTAGTTGGTATAGAAGCCAGGTTGCGCGAACGCTTCTCAAGGCTTGATTTGCTGGTTTCTCAATTGAATGTCACCAGTAATTTCTTAACCCAACAGTTAGCTAATCTACCACCGTTGGATTTAGTGGGTAGAAATTAATCGTTAAAAAACGACGAAAACAGGGTAATGTTTTTATCTAGTAGGCCGATAGAGTTACTAGAGTAAATGATAAATCAAACAGGCAGTAGAGGTTGAAACAATGAATAGAAATGCGATGCAAAGTGCGCTGAATGAATACAAAAAAGTAGGCGTTCAAAGTGGGATCGAAAATGCCAGCCCGCATCGATTGATACAAATGTTAATGGCGGGTGCACTTGAAAAAATATCCTCTGCAAAGGGTTTTTTACAACGTGGTGATAAAGGCCAAAAAAGCCAGTACATTGGTTGGGCAATCAGCATTATTGATGGTTTGCGTGTAAGCCTAGATAAACAGATGGGCGGTGAATTAGTCGATAACCTTGATGCGCTTTATGAGTACATGGGGCAGCGTTTGCTCATGGCTAATATTAAAAATGATCCAGAGATGCTTGATGAAGTTGCAGGCCTAATGCGTGAAATTAAATCCGGTTGGGATGGTATTGCAAAAGAAGCCGCTGATATTGAAGAAGCACAACAAAAGAAGGCTGCGGGTAGTGTCTAAGCAGATTCAAAATAGTGATATTGAATGGGTTCGCCTACAGGACATGGCATCCAATATGCTTGATGCCGCGAAAGAATCTAGCTGGCAACGGCTTACAGAGCTTAATGAATTACGTAAGCCGATTCTTGAAGAATATTTTACGAATATTGCACCAACGTTGGATACTGAGTTGGTGCGCGATAGAATTCTCGTTTTACAAGCAATCGAACAACAAATCCTCCAATACACGATGGCTACCCGTGACACGGTCGCTAAAAAATTACAGTCGCTTCATCGAGGCAAACGTGTTGAACGCGCTTATTCTGAGCACGCCGCAGCTTAAATCCTTTGTCGTCATGTCAGTGCGGCATCAATTTTTAAACATTCTGCTATAGTTAAAATATGATTGATTCTTCTCAAAGCGTGGAAGTTTTTAGCAAGGCACTGGTCTATTCGGTGAATGCACCATTGAAGTGGCAGTATGCACAAGTCCCCGCAAAAAACCTTGATACTGACAATGAGCAGTGTTTACGTACACTATTAAGCCTAAGTGAACACCACAACGTTGACGTCGATGAAGAGTTCGCTGCCTTGGAGCGAAAGGTTGATATCACCTTAGAAATGGTAGCAATGCTGCTCAAGGCCAATATTGATATGCCGAGTAGTAAAGCGTTAAGCCTTGGCGCACATGAAATCAGTTGGCAACCAACCAATGACTTACCCGACCTGGATGCGAACATTGAAGTTGTAATGTATTTGCATGACCTTTATCCAAAACCCTTAGTGTTAAGCGGCCAGGTTAAGCTGATTAATGATCAAGCTTGTAGGGTTGCACTAAATCAGCCATCTGATGAAGTACAGCAGTTACTTGAAAAGTTTATTTTCCTCCACCATCGTCGTGCTATCGCGCTAGCAAAAAATTCCTAAGCACTCTTGGCAGAGTGCATACACGCATGGACGCAGTGAGTAGTGTCAATAAAACGTTGCGTAACTACTTTTTAAAATGCTTATTTTCTAAACAATTCCGTCCTTATTTTTTCTTGTCAGTGTCATGATTATGACAACCGCTCTGAACATAAAAATAACTACTATTATAGGAGGGTATATATTTATATGACCAATAAATGACGCAAGTTACAATTGTTCACCAATAAGACACGACAATTTTTTGACATATTGAGGGGCAACTGTTTTACTTTACATCTGGGCGCGGGGCGTCAAAAAAACAATAAAAAACACGTTTACAACATCTTAGGGATTTAACGAAGAATGATAACCAGTAGAATCTTAATCATTGATGAGAATGCTCAGCGCGTCAGTGATCTAAAAGTCATATTTACCTTTCTTGAACAAAAAGATGTTGTCAGCGTCGGCTGTGATGCGTGGCAAAGTGAATTAGACGCGGTAGAAACAGTACAAGTTATCATTGTTGGTGATTGTCTTTCGGATGAAAAAAGAAATGAAATATTAACGGCTATCAGGGCACTTGAAGAAGACGTGCCAGTATTGTTGTTAAGTGATAGCGAAGCGATGCATGAAATAGGTAGTTTAAAATCTACGGAAGGCATCTTGGGTGGCATCGTTATGCCAGCATCCAATACTCAACTAAGCGGAATGTTGCAAAAAGCGAGAATTTATCGCGAGAGCCGCCGCACCACTGATGAGGGACGTACCACAACATTATTTCGTAGTTTAGTGGGTAACAGCCGGGCAATTCGCCATGTGCGTAAACTGGTAGAGCAAGTCGCGAGTTCCACTGCAAATGTACTGATTTTAGGTGAATCTGGTACGGGTAAAGAAGTCGTTGCACGAAACCTACATTATAATTCTCCTCGCCGTGATAAACCGTTTGTGCCCATTAACTGTGGCGCAATCCCTGCCGATTTGCTTGAAAGCGAGCTATTTGGTCATGAGAAGGGTGCCTTCACCGGTGCGATTACAGCACGCCAAGGGCGCTTTGAAATGGCAGAAGGTGGTACGTTGTTCTTGGATGAAATTGGCGATATGAGCCTGAATATGCAGGTTAAATTACTGCGTGTTTTACAAGAAAGAACCTTTGAGCGAGTCGGTAGTAATAAGAGTATTAAAGCAGATGTAAGAATTATTGCCGCGACACATCGCAATCTAGAAGAAAAGATTAAAGAAGGCGATTTCCGTGAAGATTTATTTTACCGGCTTAATGTTTTTCCAATTGAGATGCCACCGCTACGAGAAAGAAACAGCGATATCCCACTATTAACCAACGAGCTGATTAGTCGTTTTGAAAATGAAAAGCGCGGCTCAGTGCGATTAACACCGGCAGCGATTATATCGCTTTGCCAATACCATTGGCCGGGTAACGTAAGGGAGTTAGCTAATTTAATTGAGCGACTGGTTATCCTGCATCCCTATGGTGTTGTTGATTTGCCTGATTTACCTGAAAAATTTAGGATTCAAGGGATAGCCCTTGCTGAAGGCAATCCAGAAGCCGATATGAATGAATTTCCAGTTGATAGCTATCGTGATCCAAGCCACCAACTGCCAGATGATAACTTTGACCTAAAAGAACACTTGTTAAAATTAGAATATGGTTTGATCAAGCAAGCACTCGATGAAGCCAATGGTGTTGTTGCTCATGCAGCCAAACGTTTAAATATGCGCCGCACCACCTTGGTGGAGAAATTACGTAAGCATGGCTTACAACGTAATGATGAAGCGTCGAGTTTCTGACGTTTTTCTACGAGTAATTTTCCTTTACCAATCTAAGTTGTTGAATTAGAACAAAACGCCTATTCAGGCACGCTTCTTGCTCTTTGTTTCTGTAACGAATTATTTCGTCATAGAACAGGCGCAGGAAATAATGTCACAACAAGCTCTCTCACCACAACAAGCTGATCTTAAGAATGCCTTTGAAGCATTCAATCAGATGTCGCAACAACTTGCAGACTCTTATCGTGTGCTTGAAAACAAAGTTGTGCACCTTGACCAAGAATTGGCGAGCGCGCATGACGATCGGCTTCGCGAGTTAACAGAAAAAGAACGTGTAGCAAATCGTCTTGAAAGCTTACTAAAAGCATTACCTGCCGGTGTTATTGTTTTAGATAATGATGGCATCGTTATTGAATGTAATCCTGCTGCCATCGATTTACTCGGCACGCCTTTAATCGGCTTAGCATGGATAGCCATTATTCATCGTGCTTTCGCGCCGCAAAGCGATGATGGCCACGATATTTCCTTACGGGATGGACGTAAAGTTAGTCTATCGACGCAAGCATTGGGCAGCGAACCAGGCCAAATCTTATTACTACAAGACGTAACAGAAACAAGGGCACTGCAAGATAGTTTAAACCGTAGTAAACGCCTTTCCGATATGGGTGAAATGGCAGCCAGCCTTGCCCATCAAATACGAACGCCACTGTCATCAGCATTATTGTATAGCTCTCATCTACTGCAAAAAGAGATAGATACAGATAAGCGTATTAAGTTTACAAATAGAATTCGTTCTAGCATGCAGCAACTTGAGAATCAGGTTAATGACATGCTGATATTCGCTAAAGGTGGACGTGCAGGGGATGAAGAAATTTCTGTAAAGCAGTTCGTGCGCGATATTTATCAATCTATGGAAATACAGTTGCAACAAAACAAAGCTGTATTAGAGGTAGTGTGTGAAGAAAGTGGCTTATTTGTACTAGGTACGCATGAATCATTACTGGGTGCGTTTCAAAATATTATAAGTAATGCATTGAACGCTTGCGAAACAAATCCCCAACTTGTGCTTACAGCCCAATCTGTTCAATTAAATGGTCAATCGATGGTGAATATATCCGTACAGGATAATGGACCAGGCATACCGGATAAAAATAAAAATAAAATATTTGAACCATTTTTTACAACCGGTTCACGTGGCACAGGCCTAGGTCTAGCCGTCGTTAAGGCCGTCGCAAATGCACATAATGGTGTGGTGACGTTAGAATCAAAGCAACGCGTGGGTAGTACGTTTAGTATTATTTTGCCACTACACACTGTAAACCAAGATGAATTCACGCAAACGTTATTAACTCGTGCGCAACATAGCGCAGGAATTTAAGGAAATTATATGAACCATGCAACTGTACTTGTCGTAGAAGATGATCAAGACCTGCAGGAAGCACTTTGTGAAACATTGTCGTTAGCCGGCATTCATACTTTGGCGGCGAATGATGGTCGAATGGCGATTGATGTATTAAGCCGAGAAAAAGTTGATATGGTTGTTAGTGACGTACAAATGCAACGCATGGATGGTCATGCACTATTAAAAGTAATTAAAGAACAGTATGCGAATTTACCTGTTCTGCTCATGACGGCTCATGGCAATGTCCAAAAAGCCATCGAGGCGATTCGGCTTGGTGCTGTTGATTATTTAGTGAAACCATTTGATGCTGAGGTGTTGGTTAAAACAGTTGAACAGTATGTGGGTACTGATGTAGCCGGTAGTGATTTTGTAGCGGTGTCTGAAGTGACATTGAATGTACTACGTATTGCTGAACGTGTAGCGGATAGTGACGCGACCGTTATGATTACAGGCGAAAGTGGGACTGGTAAAGAAGTCTTAGCACGTTATATACACAAAAACTCACCACGTTCAGAAAAACCATTTGTTGCGATTAATTGCGCGGCAATTCCTGAAAACATGTTGGAAGCAACATTATTCGGTTATGAGAAAGGGGCTTTTACAGGTGCTTACAAAGCATCAGAAGGAAAGTTTGAACAATCCCAAGGTGGCACATTGCTGTTAGATGAAATATCTGAAATGGATAAGGGACTACAAGCAAAATTGTTACGTGTATTACAGGAAAGGGAAGTCGAGCGTTTAGGTGGTAGTGAGTTAATTAAACTCGATGTCCGTATTTTAGCAACATCAAACCGAAACATGCGTGAAGAAGTAGCTGCAGGCAGTTTCAGAGAAGATCTTTATTATAGATTAAATGTTTTTCCTTTAGAGCTTCCGCCATTACATGCACGTAAAGAAGATATTGTTCCTATCGCTGAGCAGCTATTAAAACGTCAAGCGGTTAAATCTGGAAAAATCATCCCAACGATTAATGCATCAGCAGCAAAATACCTAGAGCAGCACGATTGGCCAGGTAATGTTCGTGAATTAGATAATGTTCTACAGCGTGCATTAATTTTACATAAAAATGATGTGATAGAAACGCAAGACATTATGTATGAAAAAGAACATGACCAACCAGTTAAAGCGAGCACGGAGTCTGTTGTGTCAACAATAGATGATGCTGTTAGTCCATCTGAAACCAATGAAACGCTAGATAAAGATTTAAAACGCACAGAACATAATCGCATTATTGATGTGTTAAAGAATTGCATGGGCAATAGAAAGGTGGCGGCCGAAACGCTGGGGATCAGTCCACGCACATTACGTTATAAGTTGGCTCGTATGCGTGATGACGGCGTAGTGTTTCCAGGTTAATTTTTCACATAGGGCGTGAGGACATAAGTATGAATGATGTAAATGTTAATCAGTTATTAGCACAAATGCGAGGCCTAACGCAGGCTGCACAGGGAACGCCCCCAGTGCAACAAAATGAAAATGGCATGGCAGATTTTTCGACAATGCTAAAAAGTTCGATTGATAAAGTTAATGAGACACAAAAAGCATCAGGCGCTTTATCGAACGCATTTCAACGCGGCGATCCGGGTACTGATCTTGCTGAGGTAATGGTAGCAGCACAAAAAGCCAGTATTTCATTTCAGGCAATGGTTCAGGTTCGTAATAAGTTGGTTAATGCATATCAAGACATCATGAATATGCCTATTTAATGTTGAATTTTAATTGGAAGTAATACCATGGCACTTGTAAAAGCAGAAAATGTAGGTAACCAATTTAGCGGTATGGGTGGTTTGCCGATTTTTAGACAACTAGGCCTTCTGGTAGGTTTGGCTGCCAGTGTTGCTGTGGGGGTGGCGATAGTAATGTGGGCACAAACGCCAGGTTACCGCTTATTGTATAGCGATATATCTGGTCAAGATGCTGCTCAAGTCGCTTCAGCATTACAGTCAGGTGGGATTGAATATAAAGTTGATGAAGCAAGTGGCCAAGTGTGGGTAGGTGGGGAATCTACACACAAAGCTAGAATGCTTTTAGCAGCTCAGGGTTTGCCAGAAGGCGGTAATGTTGGTTTTGAGTTAATGGATAAATCGGATACTTTTGGTAGCAGTCAGTTCGTTGAATCAATTCGTTATCAACGTGCTTTAGAAGGTGAATTGGCACGGACTATTTCAACATTAAAATCGATTAAGACCGCCCGTGTTCATCTAGCGATTCCTAAACAATCTGTCTTTGTAAGAAGTAGAAAAAAACCGAGCGCTTCAGTGACAGTTGGTTTGTACCCAGGGCGTTACTTAGAGAAAGCTCAAGTCCAAGCAATTGTCGGTTTGATCAGCTCAAGTGTGCCTGATCTTGAAGCCAGCATGATCACGGTTGTGGATCAGGTTGGAAAAATGCTAACGAATGACAATGATGAGTCAATGGCATTTAGTGGTAAGCAGCTAGACTATAAAAATAATATCGAACAATCGTATGTGAAACGAATTGAAGAAATTCTTGGGCCGATCGTCGGTGATGGCCGAGTTAGAGCGCAGGTCAATGCTGAAATAAATTTTACGACAACAGAGAAAACACAGGAATTATTTAACCCTGATCAGTCGGCGGTGAGAAGTGAAAAAACCAGTGAAGAATCACGAGGTGGTAATTCAGGTTCTGGCGGAGTGCCTGGCGCGCTATCTAACCAACCACCAGCTGCCGGCACGATCGGCGGAGATGAGTCGCCAACGTCGGTCGCTGCGGCGGTAGTGGACAAAATGCTGCAGTCAACGAAAAATTACGAACTAGATAGAACGATAAGTCATACTAAACTTGCCACAGGGAATATTCATCGACTTTCTGTCGCGGTGCTCATTGATAACAAAGTAAGTGAAGGTGAGGGCGCTGCCGGTGTCGCCTATACGGAGCAAGAAATTAGTCTATTTAATCAGTTAGTACGTGATGCTGTAGGTTTTAATATCCGTCGTGGCGATAGTGTAAATGTTATTAATGCTGCTTTTAGTCCTATTCCTGAAATAGAAGCATTACCAGAAGTCCCTATTTGGGAACAAGGTTGGGTTTGGGATGTTGGTAAGCAAGCGTTAGGTGGTTTGGCGGTTTTATTATTAGTGTTTGGTGTATTAAGACCCGTTATGAAAGAACTTGCATCTAAAGGCGTTGAGTTTAAGCAACATTCACAGCAAATGTTATCTTCTCAAGGTATTCAAACCGTCGATGAGGATGGAGCGCAAGTTACTTTATCTGCGGAAGCTGCTGGACAGCAGATACAACAACAAGCACATGAGTCAAATATTAACTCAGCAATTGCCATGGTTGATCAAGATCCAAGGACAGTTGCTCAGGTACTAAAAACATGGGTAGCAACAGATGGCGGGTAATGGGCTTATGGCAGGCGAACAGGATTTAAGTGGAATTCAGCGTGCAGCAATATTGCTAATGTCGCTGGGTGAAGAACGTGCTTCAGAAGTGCTAAAACATATGGGTCCTAAAGAGGTCCAGAAACTCGGCACAGCAATGTCTGAATTAAGTTCGGTTTCGAAAAAACAAGTCGGTAATGTACTGACAGAATTCGTCTCGATCGCAGAAGACCAAACTGCAATGGGTATTGGTAACGATGACTATATACGTAACGTATTAGTTAACGCTCTGGGTTCAGATAAAGCCACTGGGGTTATTGATAGAATTTTACTGGGTAAAAACAGTAAAGGTCTTGAGCAGCTAAAGTGGATGGATGCACGCCAAGTAGCAGAGTTAATTCGCTTAGAACACCCACAGATTATTGCCATTATTTTATCTTATCTAGACAGTGATCAATCAGCCGGAGTTCTGTCTGAAATGGCTGAAAATGTGCGTATGGATATTATTATGCGAGTTGCTGCATTGGATGGTATTCAGCCAAATGCTATTGCTGAATTGAATGATATTTTGGAACAACAATTTATAGGTGATGGTACAGCGAGTATTAAGTCATCCAGTGTTGGCGGTATTAAAGCTGCTGCGAACATTCTTAATGTAATGGATACATCCATTGAGAATGAAATCATGGATAAGATGAAAGAAGTCAATGAAGAACTGAGTCAACAAATCATGGATAACATGTTTGTGTTTGCCAATATTATTGAGATTGATGATCGTGGTATACAATTATTATTAAGAGAAATATCAACTGATTTATTGGTGTTGGCACTAAAAGGTGCTGATGCTGCACTGAAAGAAAAAATATTCAAGAACATGTCTAAGCGTGCCAGTGAAATGTTACGCGATGATCTCGAGTCTAAAGGCCCTGTTAAGTTGAGTGAGGTTGAAGAGTCACAAAAAGAAATTATTGCTGTTGCTAGAAGATTAACCGAATCAGGAGAAATATCATTAGGCGGAGGTGCTGATGAGCTCGTCGCCTAAGCCTACTATTATTGATGGTGACATTGCTGAGTACGCAGCATGGCAACCACCTTCAATACAAAAACCGACAGCAAAAGAAATGGCAGAAAAAGAACGCCAACGCGTGGTGACGGCAGATTCCATTGCAACCTTACAAAAGCAAGCATATGAAGAAGGTTATTCGAAAGGTTTTAAAAAGGGTATGCAAGATGCTGAGGTAGAACTTAAAGAGC
>Ga0316205_10000638_pt1 | contig 58678 bp, 58 predicted proteins | sample 3monthpyrite_MG_FD_204941 | JGI IMG/M metagenome (GOLD analysis project Ga0316205, IMG submission 204941) | Microbial mat bacterial communities from mineral coupon in-situ incubated in ocean water Damariscotta River, Maine, United States -... | ecosystem: Environmental > Aquatic > Marine >...
GGGCGTGAAGATGCTTTAATTCTTGCGCTTGAATTAATCTTTTAATCTTCTTTATACAGTAGAGAATCATGTCAGATATTATAACCGAGACGGCATTACGTCGTACCTTTGCGATTGTGTCGCATCCGGATGCAGGTAAAACAACATTAACTGAGAAGTTGTTGTTGTTTGGTGGTGCAATCCAAATGTCGGGTACAGTTAAGGGTCGTAAGTCAGATCGACATGCGACATCCGACTGGATGGAACTAGAAAAGCAACGTGGTATTTCGGTGACTTCATCAGTGATGCAGTTCACCTATGGCGATAAGATTGTTAATTTGCTTGATACCCCCGGCCATGAAGACTTCTCTGAAGATACCTATCGTACATTGACTGCGGTAGATTCAGCATTGATGGTGATCGATTGTGCAAAAGGTGTTGAAAAACGAACTATTAAATTAATGGATGTCTGTCGTTTACGTGACACACCTATTATGACATTTATTAATAAATTGGATCGTGAAGGTCGTGATCCACTTGAGTTGCTTGATGAGATCGAAGATGTTTTAAAAATCCGCTGTGCACCAATTACATGGCCTATTGGCATGGGTAAAACATTGAAAGGGGTTTTTCATATCTTAAATGATACAGTTCATCTATTTAGTGCAACGCATAAAGGCAAAGTACAAGAAGGTGAAGTAATTAAAGGCCTGGATAACCCGCGTCTTGATGAATTATTAGGCATGCAGGCAGGGGAATTACGCGAAGAAATTGAATTAGTATGTGGCGCCAGTAATTCATTCGATGTGGATGCTTATCTACGAGGAGAATTAACACCAGTACTATTTGGTTCCGCAACTAATAATTTTGGCATTAAAGAATTGTTAGATATATTTACCGAAAATGCACCTGCTCCGATATCACGCAAAACTGAATCACGTGTAGTTGAACCTACGGAAGATAAATTTTCAGGTTTTGTGTTTAAAATACAAGCCAATATGGATCCTGCGCATAGAGACAGGATTGCTTTCTTACGTATTACTTCCGGGAAGTTTATTAAGGGTATGAAAATGTATCAGGTACGGATTGGTAAGGATGTGCAAATTGCTAATGCGACGACATTTATGGCACGTGAGCGAGAAAATGTTGTAGAAGCATATCCTGGCGACATTATTGGTCTGCATAATCATGGCACGATTAAGATTGGAGATACCTTTAGTCAGGGTGAAGCTTTAAAATTTACCGGTATTCCTCATTTCGCACCTGAGTTATTTAGGCGGGTAGTATTACGTGATCCACTAAAAATGAAGGCCTTGCAAAAAGGCTTGATTCAATTATCTGAGGAAGGTGCTACGCAGGTCTTTCGTCCTCTTCAAAGTAATGATCTGATTTTAGGGGCGGTTGGTATATTGCAGTTTGATGTCGTGGCGTATCGTCTTAAAGATGAATATAACGTTGAATGTTCTTATGAACCGATACAAGTGGCCACAGCACGCTGGATTGAATGTGCTGATCCTAAAATGCTTGCTGATTTTGAGAAAAAAGCCGCGGAACATCTCTCATTGGATGCCGCAAACGAACTGACTTATCTTGCCCCAAGTAGGGTAAATCTCGAGTTAATGATGGAACGCTGGCCAGAAATTCGTTTTTTAGCAACCCGAGAACACTAGAAATCGATATAACTTATTGTTTATTAATGAAAGTTGTCGATTTTGTAGGTGAAAAAATTGTCGTCGTTTTCTAAAGTCTTCCCTTAAGCTACCGATAGCCTGTATATAATTGAAAAATACAGGCTTTTTTATGGCGTCGTTAAATAATGTAGGTTCACTTGTATACCGGTGTTGCGTCGCAGCATCGATGTTACTGTGTTTGCTATTTTCGATAGGAACAGTTCAAGCGGCAAATCAGCCTGCAGTTGAGCCTGTAACTGATTTACGTATTCTTGTTGATGTATCTGGCAGCATGAAACTAAATGATCCTAAGAACCTGCGTCGAGATGCCTTGAACCTGTTGATAGGTATGCTACCTAAAACAAGTCGTGCCGGAATCTGGAGTTTCGGTCAGTTTGTTAATATGCAAGTTAAGCCAGATTTTGCGACTAAAAAGTGGAAGAAAAATGCACTCAAGGAAGCAGGTAAGATTCATTCTCGTGGTCTTTTCACAAATATTGAAGATACGTTAACAAAAAGCGCTTGGGATTGGCGTCGACCAGATCCTAAATGGGATCGACACATGATTTTATTGACCGATGGGATGGTCGATATATCAAAGCAAGTCGTAAAGAACAAAGGTTCACGTCAGAAAATATTGGGTAAAATACTTAACGAACTAAAGCAAGCTAATGTAAAAATACATACTATTGCCTTATCCGCACAAGCCGATCATGAATTATTAAAGAAACTAGCAAAGAAAAGTGATGGCTGGTATGAATCAGCAGATTCTGCAGACAAATTACAAAGAATATTCCTACGCTTATTTGAAAAAACCACGAAAATGGATTCACTTCCACTCGAAAGTAATTATTTCGATGTGGATAGGAGTATTAGTGATATGACGTTGTTGGCTTTCCGTAGTAAGTCAGGTGCGGAAACAAAAATAATACGTCCAGATAAATCAGTATTTCGTAAGGATGAACATCCTGATAATGTCGAATGGTACCAAGATACGAGCTTTGACATTATTACTGTGCATAAACCTTCTTTCGGTAAATGGAAGATAGATGCTGATGTTGACAAAGATAACCGTGTAAAAGTAATAACAAATTTGAAATTACGCGTTTCTCCACTTCCAAATAACGTCATTAAAGATGAAGAAGTTAAAATTGAGGCATCGCTAATAAGCCAGGATGGCCCGATAAACGATAAAGATCTTTTACGATTGGTTGATGTGAATTTATACAGAAAGAATAATCAGGGTATTGAAGCAGAGCAAGCTATTCCGGCAACAAAGAAAGTAGGCAGTTACAGTGTTGTCATGGATGGTATTAATGAGGTGGGTGACCTTGAGGTTATTGTTCGTGCTATTACGCCTACATTTAAGCGTGAGTCACGGCATGAAATCAAGATACATGAAAATCCTGTAAACCTTGAGTTGTCATCAACAGTGCAAGGTTTAATTATTAAGGTGACCGAAAACCCGGCATTAATCCAGACAGGAACTTTGCAGCTGTCCTTAAATATACAGGGACAAGCAGATTCATACCATATTCCTAAAGATGGCGCACATAGCTGGAAAGCTATTATTGATAAGTCATTCGAAGGAAAAAATATTACTATTAATGTTTCGGCGAATCGAATTGGTAACGCGCGGTTTAGCAGCAAGCTTCATGGCAAGTTGCCAGATGCAATTATTCCTGTTCTTGAACCACTTACGGTATGGGCAGAAGATACTGAAGCAGGTTTAGTTGTTAAAGCGATGTTGGATGAAAATATTCTTCGAGAGGGAACGCTGAAATTAGAGTACTTTACTGCCAATAATGATTCTGACGCTATAGTTATTAATCAACAGGGACTCAACTTGTGGCAGCAGTTATTGTTACCTGAACATTCAGGGCAGATATTAATGATTAAGGCGATGGGTATCAGTCTTAATGGTGATGTGTTTGAAAAGATATATAAAGTTAAAGTTCCTGAAGTGATTGTGAAGGCCTCGGCTGAGCCAGTGAAGCTTGAAAATAAGACAGATGAGATTTCAAAGCAGGAAGAAGAGCCAGAAAAGAATGCTGAGGTGCTTGAAAAAGAAGTAGTGGAGAATGAAGAAAGTAGTTCGAATATGATTCTGGTGATTATCATTGTAGCCGCTAACATTCTTATTTTTGGTGGCGGTTATTTAGGTTATCGTTACTGGAAAAGGAAAAATCAGCCACTAACGGATGAGTTTATAGATGAAGTTAAAGTAGGCGATGTTCAAGGCAAACCGAAAGTGAAGGAGGAAGTCACCACCGCGGCACCTATAGAAACGACATCGTTTAAAGGTGCGGGTGAAAATGCTACAGATGAAGATTTTTCTTCGCAACGAAAAGAAAAATCTGAACCCGAAAATATAAGCCTGGATGTAGTCGATGAAACCGATGATAGTGCTGCGGTTGCTGTATCAGCGAGTAATATTTTAGATACATCTGAAGCAGATGATTTGCCTGAATTTGATATTGATTTAGATTCTGATATGGAAGAGCCCGTAGCAGAAGAACCCGTAGCAGAAGAGCCCGTAGTAGAAGAACCTGTAGCAGAAGAGCCCGTAGTAGAAGAGCCCGTAGTAGAAGAGCCCGTAGCAGAAGAACCCGTAGCAGAAGAACCCGTAGCAGAAGAACCCGTAGCAGAAGAACCCGTAGCAGAAGAAGATCCTTGGGCCGGTGCGCTAGAAGAACAAGCTGAAGCGGAAGCAGCAGAAAAAGAAGAAGATCCATGGGCAGGTGCGCTAGAAGAACAGGCTGATGCGGAAGCGGCAGTAAAAAAATCTGCAGATTTGGATAGTATTAATGAGGAGAAAAAATAATTATGGATAATACAATATATTCCTTGTTGTTAGTTGGTGCTGAGGTTGGCGTTGTATTGGTGCTGGGGTTTATTGTATTGGTGGTTTATTTTATTCGCCGGAGAACATCGGATAAACGTTATGTTGCTGATTTCATCGCAGATCATAAAGTAAAACAGGAAGAGAGGCGTGCAGCACTGAAGTCATCTATGCAGGTTGATTCTCTTTTGGATGATGAAGATCTGGAAGAGTTTTTAGACAAAATGGGAATTTCAGAAAAACATTTATACCGATGCGTTCTTAATATGTTTCTTGGTTTTGATCGTAAGTGTTTGCTGGAAATACGAAAAGAGGTTTTAAATATTAATAATAATTGGATTGATGCTGTACAGAAAAGCATTAGTAATTCAGCAGAAATACATTTGAACCAGGCAAGCGAAGCTTCTAGTGGAGACATTGGAGAATTAAATAAACAAATTGAATCATTAGCAGCCGATAATGAAAAAATGACGGGTGATTTATCCGAAGCAATGGAAACAATGGAGGAGATTCTTAAAGAATATTCATTGATGTATGCAGGACAAGAGAATCAAACAATGGATCGTCTTTCTAATGATTACGATAAACTGAAGAAAAAATCAGAACCACATAATCCAGATGGCGGTTAATGCTGGTGTTGTTGGCTATTCCCTGAATTCATTTGGTGGTGAGCATGTGCATCAGGGCCAATCAGGTTATAAATTCCAAATAAAATAATGATAGCCCCTGCCGATTGTCTAACGATAGGTTGATGTATGAAGCTACGTATTTTAGTTGCGGCGGTTCCTAATAATAATAATGTTGGTAGTGTGCCTATACCAAAGGCCAGCATGATGAGACCACCTTGTAATGTGTTTTGGCTGCTGAGTGCGAATACCAGCATGGCATAGACCATCCCGCAGGGTAACCATCCCCATAGTGCGCCGAGCATAAAGGCGTGTGGGTAATTGGTTACCGGTAATAACTTATTACCATAGGGCTGTATGTGACGCCAAAAATGAGAACCTGCTTTTTCTAATATGCTGAGGAATTGCCACCACCCTGCAATATAAAGGCCGAGCAGGATCATGAATAATCCACTTAGCCACGCGCCTATTTGTTGTGCATTCTGGTTAAATACATCATCAGTTATTGCTCCAAGGCTCGCGACCAGTAAACCGGCTAAAACGTAGCTGCTTAAGCGCCCTATGTTATAGAACAATAAAAACGGTAGTGGCCGTCGTGGGCTTTTTATTCCCATACTGAGTGTGCCAACAATTCCACCGCACATACCCACGCAGTGTACGGAACCCAATAACCCGGTAACGAAGGCAGCAATAAGAGTAATTTCAGTTTGCATGGAAAATACTAGTTGGTATTAAATTCAAGTTTGGTTTGTCCAGGATGTTGTAATTCGCCATTTAAACGCCACTTTGAAGTGGTTAACTGCACATACCAGCGACCAGGAACCAGTGTCTTGATGAGGCCGTGGTATCCCTTGTCTGCGGTAAGGGCTAAATCAATTTTTTGATCTTGTCCTGCCCGAGTGGCATGCAACAACTCAAGAGAAATCGTTGCCGGCAATTGACCTGTCTTGGTTGCGAGTTGGACTGAAACAACCCCCGTTGCTGGTTGAAAGTCGAATTTTCCAGTTAAACCAATACGCTTAGCTTCAATATCACGCTCTAGAACGAGGTTGATTTGTTTTCCATATTTATAATAATCATCTTTTACCAGGCCATCATCGGTTGTGACGGCGAGGTAGATCATGGAGATGCCACCTAATACTGCACTAAGTGGAATGAAAATAAGCATCCATACCAGTGGTTGTTTATACCATGCTGTTTTTTGTTCTGGATAATTCATTAACGACGTCCTGCTGGTCCGAGGAAGCGCGCAGCTTCAGTGAGCTTTATATCAGTATTATCAATCGATGTAACAGACAGCATGAACTCGGTACTACGTTTCTTTAGTTCATAAGGGTCAATCTGTACGCGCAACGGAATATCCAATACTTCACCGGCACTAACCTGAATAGTTGTTGATTTTATAAGCATCTTCATACTATCAATACCTGCTACCGAGATCTGATAGCGGTGAGTCTTCTCATCTTTGTTAATAATTTGTAGAGAATAAATATTTTCAATAAGACCGGTGCTGGTTTCATTAAAGAGTCGAGTGCGGTCACGAATAATATCGATCTCAAGAGGAATACGTGTTGCAATCGCATAAGCCAGACTGACGCTCATTATGATTAAAGCCGTTGCGTAAACAAGAATACGAGGGCGGAAAAGACTTACATGCTTTCCTTGTAGCGCATTCTCCGTGGTATATTTTATTAGGCCTCGTTCATATCCCATTTTGTCCATGACGTCGTCACAAACATCAATACATGCTGAACAGGCGATGCATTGATATTGCAGGCCTTTACGTATATCAATACCTGTAGGGCAAACTTGTACACACAGCGTACAGTCAATGCATGAACCTAGGCCTTTTTCATTCGGGTCTTCGTTACGCTTCCGAGATCCGCGTGGTTCACCACGTTGCTCATCGTATGAAATTATTAACGTATCATTATCAAACATGGCACTTTGAAAGCGTGCGTATGGACACATATAAATACAAACTTGTTCGCGCATGAAACCAGCATTACCCCAAGTGGCAAAGCTGTAGAAAATAATCCAGAACCATTCCCATGGTCCTAAAGATAGCTCAAGGATACGTGATGCAAGTTCGTCAATCGGGGTAAAATAACCGACAAAGGTGAAGCCGGTATAGGCCGCAAGGGCTAGCCATAAGAAATGCTTAGTCGCCTTAATGCGAATCTTATATGCATTCCAGGGCATTTTATCGAGCTTAATTTGTTTGGGACGATCACCTTCAATCCTGCGAGCGATCCACATGAAGACTTCGGTCCAAACGGTTTGTGGGCATGCATAGCCACACCATAGTCTCCCTGCAATGGCAGTGAAAAAGAACAATGCGAAGGCAGCGATAATAAGTAGTACGGCAAAATAGAAAAAGTCTTGTGGCCAGAAGGTAAGGCCAAAGATATGGAATTTACGATTGGGTAGATCAAATAGAACCGCTTGTCGATCGGCCCATTCCAGCCAAGGCACAATATAATAGATACCGAGCAATATTAGGACACCGATGCTGCGCCACATTGCAAAGATACCACTAACTGCACGTGGATAAATTTTCTCAGCACTAGCGTATAGCGAGCCAGATTGTTCGGTTTCGTTGGTTTTTTTCTTTGCCATTACGTCACAATTTCGATATTTAATGTTGTAACAAATCCCTCATTGTTTATAACAAAAAAGGAGGGGGAGTACCGGCGGAGAGAGGGTTCAGTTTTATTTTGGACTACATGGTTTGCGGAAGAAACAAGTCAATGCGCAAGACGATGTCGTTAATAACCAGAACAAAAAGAATCCGATAGAGTAAGCCCCTATTCGGCTGATATCAGAAAAACGAGTTTCCTGAAGCAGCACGTCTGGGTCAAAGGCAGTAAAAAACAATATGGTTGCAAGGCCTGCTGTTAAGAAGGCAGGCCAGAGAATTGAAACAGTCTTTTGACAAGTTGGTAATGTGTCGTCTGTCACTTCAATTCCCCATACTGTTTTAGAATGCCCCTAATCTTACTATAGGTTTACTCCTTACCGCCAGCTGACAAGCTATAAACATAGGCTGTCAGAACGTGAATTTTTCCTTCATCAAGGAAATCCTTGTGGGCGGGCATGTTGCCTACACGTCCTTCGGCAATAGAAGCCATTACTGAACGTTGTGAAGCCCCATAAAGCCAGACTTTATCAGTCAGGTTTGGTGCGCCGAGAGCTTGGTTGCCAGTCGCATCAGCGGCGTGACAAGCTACACAAAGTTGGGCATATTTCTGTTTACCAGCAGCAACAGCGGTAGGATTCGTGTCACGGCCACCAAGGCTAAGGATGTATTCTGAAACATTGAATACTCCATCGTTTCCGAGGATTTGCCCCCATGCTGGCATGGCGCCGTTACGACCATTGGTAATGCTGGCCTTAATGTTCTCAGGTGTTCCACCATATAACCAATCAGTATCCGTTAGATTCGGAAAACCATGTGAACCTGCTGCATCTGAACCATGGCAAAGTGCACAATAGTTATTAAATAGACGACGACCTGTTTTTAATGCATTGCTATCGTCAGCAAGAGTTGTGACGTCTTTTTCCAAGTATGAGGCGTAGATCGGGCCAAAGGTTTCATCAGCACGAGTTAATTCGCGTTCGTATTGACCTTTCTGCGTCCAGCCTAATAGACCTTGCCAAGCGCCAAGTCCCGGGTATAGTGCAAGATAGCCAAGCGAAAAGACGATGGTGACGTAAAACATATTTTTCCACCAACTTGGTAGCGGATTATTTAGTTCTACTAAATCTTCATCCCAGACATGACCGAGTGGTTTGCCATCGAGCTGAGTGCCGTCAGTCGGTTTTTTATCCATCCAGCGGACTAAAAGCCACATGGCAACAATACCAACAAAAGAAATTACGGCGATAAACCAAGGCCAAAAGTTATTTGTGAAATCAAACATGGTGTTTAGTACCTGATTGAGATTGTTTATTTACAGAAGATAGTTTGCTGTCATCCGATTCAAAGATGAGATTTTCTGCTTCACGGAATTCATCTGCACGTTTACTACTCCATGCCCAAATAACGATGCCAATAAACGTGACAAAGGCGATAATGGTCCACAACATTTGAATGCTATTCATATATTCCATGGCTTATCTCCTTGTCTTGATCGCAGTACCAAGCACTTGTAGATAGGCAATCAGCGAATCCATCTCGGTTTTACCTTCAAGTGCTTTAGGTGCATTGGCAATTTGCTCATCTGTATAAGGATGACCAAGCATTTTTAATACTTCCATTTTTTTACTAATGGTTTCCGCGTCAGCCGGGTTTTCTTCCAGCCATGGGTAGCCAGGCATAATAGATTCTGGAACTACATCACGAGGATTATTCAGATGCACACGATGCCACTCATCACTGTAGCGACCACCAACACGGTGCAAGTCAGGACCAGTACGTTTTGAACCCCAAAGGAATGGACGATCATAAACGAATTCGCCAGCGACAGAGTAGTGACCATAACGTTCAGTTTCTGCACGGAATGGACGAATCATTTGTGAATGGCAGGCATTACATGATTCGCGAATATAAATATCACGACCCGTTAATTGCAAGGGACTATATGGTTTAAGTCCTTCAACCGCGGTTGTGGTGTGTTGCATAAAAAACAGCGGCACGATTTGTACCAAGCCACCAATACTAATAACCAGTATTGAGAGTATGGCCAACAGGCCAATGTTAGTTTCAATTTTTTCATGTCCTTTAGCCATGATAATTCTCCTTAATGCGCTGCTGCTGGAGCAGTAACAGGTGCTTCAATTGGTTTAACACCCGCGATAGTTTTCATGGTGTTGTAAAGCATAATGAACATACCGGACAAGAATAATAAGCCGCCGAGGAATCGCACAATGTAGAACGGGTGAGATGCCTGCACACTTTGAATAAAACTATAGGTTAAGGTGCCGTCAGCATTCACTGCGCGCCACATTAAACCTTGCGTTACACCTGATACCCACATCGCAACGATGTACAGGGAAATACCGAGTGTTGCTAGCCAGAAGTGCCATTCGATTAATTTCACACTGTGAATTTCACGACCATACATGCGTGGAATGAGGTAATACATAGCACCAATTGATACCATCGCTACCCAGCCAAGCGCACCTGAATGTACGTGACCGATAGTCCAGTCAGTATAATGCGATAGCGCATTAACCGTCTTGATAGCCATCATTGGACCTTCAAAAGTAGACATACCATAGAAGGATATAGAAACAATCAAGAAACGCAGGATAGGATCAGTACGGAGTTTTTCCCAAGCACCGGATAAGGTCATGATACCGTTGATCATGCCACCCCAGCTTGGTGCTAACAAGATGAGTGAAAATACCATGCCGAGTGACTGAGTCCAGTCAGGTAGTGCAGTGTAATGTAAATGGTGTGGACCGGCCCAAATATACGTAAAGATGAGAGCCCAAAAATGCACAACCGACAAGCGGTAAGAGTAAACAGGGCGACCAGCTTGTTTTGGTACAAAGTAATACATGATGCCAAGGAAGCCAGCAGTCAAAAAGAAACCTACTGCGTTATGGCCATACCACCACTGAATCATTGCATCCTGAACACCTGCGTAGGCAGAGTAAGATTTAAATAATGAAATTGGCAGCGAGGCACTATTAACAAGGTGTAGTATTGCAACGGTAATAATAAAAGCAGCAAAGAACCAGTTAGCAACGTAAATATGGCGTACTCTACGTTTCATGATAGTGCCGATAAAAACGACCGCATAACTAACCCAAACAACGGCAATTAAAATATCGATTGGCCATTCAAGTTCAGCATATTCCTTTGAAGAAGTAATGCCGAGAGGCAGCGTTATTGCAGCAGAAAGAATAACTAATTGCCAACCCCAGAATGTAAAAGCAGCAAGTTTGTCACTAAATATTCGAGTATGACAAGTACGCTGCACAACATAATAAGATGTTGCAAATAATGCTGAACCACCAAAAGCAAAGATTACGGCATTGGTATGTAATGCACGTAGTCGACCGAATGAAAGATAAGGAAGATCAAAGTTCAGAATTGGCCATGCCATTTCCGCTGCTATGTAAACACCGACTAACATACCGACGATGCCCCAAATAATAGTCATGATCGCGAACTGTCGTACAACCTTATAGTTATACATTTCTTGCGTAGTAGTCATATGCCTACCTGTTTAATAATTAAAGTTAAATTTTTAGACTAAATGGAACGGTGAAATAATACCGAAGCTACTAGTGAATACCGGCCCGATACCAAAACCCCACAACAATACGATTGTTGCTAAAACTGCGACGAGCACAACCATTCCAACGGATAAAATAGCACTCGCGAAGAGGAAGCCTTGCTCTTTGTTAACGCTCATCATGGTAGGCAGTCCGGTGTAAAGTAGATAAATACTGTAAGCGAGAGCTGGCATTCCGACAATCATGTTTAACCAAAGTATTGGGTAAAGCGTCATTAGACCCATTAGGAACATCGGTGTGGCTGAATAAGCCGCAAGTGCAATACCCTGAGGTAATGGCTGTTCTGTACCATAGGTTTTACCCATCCAATAGATCATCCAACCAATGCAGAACACAGCAGTGATCGTAGTGATAAAGGTTAGAATGGCAATGATCAGAGCGCTATCAGGGGTTAACTTAACAACTTCACTGGTTCCAATTGACCAACCGATTTGGGTGGTGCCAATAAAGCCGGAAATAGCAGGGATAGCGGCTAAAAATAGAACGTGTGTACAATAACATTTACCAATTGAACAGCGCTCTTTACGAATATCTTCCCATTCCTGGGCAGGATGGGCGAAAAGCCCCCATACGTGTGACAGAAACATGTTTAGTCCTCAGTAGATCGTTGAACTTACTTGTTTAGTGCTGTGATGTAGCCATCACAGTACAGAAATTTATTCACAGCACCAGAAACCACACAGTTTATGATGAACATTAATTAAATATTAGAACATTATAATATACTAACTGCGTTTCTTCAAAATTTGTTGACGAAAATATAAGATATTACTGATATAGCAACGTTGATCTGGATCAAGCTAATAGCAGCAAATAGCATTATTCGGCATGATAGGCTGATAATAGGAAATAAAACGGGATGACTGTAAGTGATTAAATCATATTGTAATAGCAGTGTATTGAATGAGTATGCCATTGAGTAAATCAGGCTGTTTCCATTGCGGGCTAGCTGTCCCGCCAGATAGTAATTATAAGGTGTCGATTCAGGGAACAGCACGTGCCATGTGTTGCCCTGGCTGCCAGGCAGTGGCTGAGGCAATTGTTGATGGTGGCATGGAAGACTATTACCAATACCGGACTGAACCGGCTGAACAAGGGCGTGAGCTGGTACCTGATTTTCTGCAACAAAGCCTTGCCTATGATCTTGATGCAGTTCAAGACAGTTTTGTTCGACACCATACGAGTGAACAAGGTGATTTACGAGAAGCCGATCTTATTCTTGAGGGCATTACATGTGCAGCATGTATTTGGCTTAATGAACGTCATATCGCGGCATTAGCAGGAGTGAAGAGTGTCGCAGTAAATTATTCGACACGCCGAGCCAGAATTGAATGGAATAACGATCAAATTAAATTGAGTGAAATCCTCGAAGCCATTACCCGAATTGGTTATTTAGCGCATCCATACGATCCGAGTCGACAACAACAATTATTAGAAGATGAACGCAAACAACAACTACGCCGGTTAGGTTTAGCTGGTGTATTGGGTATGCAAGTCATGATGATTGCGGTTGCACTTTATCTCGGTGATTTCTTCGGCATGGAAGCAGAGTTTGAAAAATTCTTTTACTGGATTAGTTTGGGTTTGACCTTGCCGGTGATGTTGTATTCGGCACAACCATTTTTTCGTGCCGCGCTCCGTGATATTAAACACGGTCAGGCTGGAATGGATGTTCCCGTATCAATCGGCATCAGTGTCGCTTTTGCTGGCAGTATATGGAGCACCTTTAATGGTCATGGCGAAATCTATTATGACTCGGTAGTCATGTTTGTTTTCTTCTTATTAACGGGGCGCTATTTTGAATTAGTCGCACGAAAACGATCATCAGAAAGTGCCGACGCCTTAGTGCATGGCGTACCGGCAGTGGCTATGCGAGTAACTGAAAAAGAAGAATCACTGATCACGGTTGCTGAACTAAAGGTTGGCGATACCGTGCGTGTTAAACCCGGTGAAACTTTTCCGGCCGATGGCATTGTTATCGAAGGTCGCTCGAGTGTTGATGAATCCTTATTGACCGGTGAGAGTATGCCCGTACCGGTAGAGCTGGGTGGCGAAGTTGTCGGAGGTTCAATTAATGTCGAAAGCCCGTTACTCGTTAAGCTTGAAAGGATTGGTCAAGACACGGTGCTATCAGGTGTTTTACGTTTGCTTGAACGAGCGCAAACAGAAAAGCCGCATATTACCAGGCTTGCTGATAAAACGGCGGCATGGTTTGTTTTAGCCGTATTAGTGATTGCGGTTAGTGTGGCAACGTATTGGTGGGGAGAAGGTGTCGCAGTTTGGTTACCCATTACGACTGCCGTGTTGGTTGTGACATGTCCTTGTGCTTTATCATTGGCAACACCCACCGCGGTAACCGCAGCGACAAGTCGTTTAACCGCGCAGGGTTTATTAACAACACGTGGACATGCGCTGGAGACCTTGGCAAAGGCAAGTCACTTTATATTCGATAAAACAGGTACCTTAACCGAAGGTAAACTTGAATTACTGTCAGTAGAAACACTTTCAGATGCATCAGAGACTGAATGCATAGAGTGGGCGGCGGCGTTAGAAGCAAGTTCTGAACACCCCGTTGCACAGGCATTGTGTCGCGCGGTAAAACAATCTGCCACTGTTGCAGCAGGCGTGGAAAACACGCCAGGTGCTGGCTTGATGGGAGAAATTTCGGCTAAGAAATATTTCATTGGTACGCCAAATTATATTTCGCAACAAGTTGGTTTAACTATTCCCGAGCAACAACTACAAATCTCGAGAAAACAAGGTCATACGGTTGTTGTTCTGGCGGATGAAAACCAATGCCATGCGTTATTTACTTTAGGTGATCGTTTGCGGGCAGATACAACAGAACTGGTTAGCCAACTGACCTTAGCAGGTAAAGAAGTTGTTTTATTAAGCGGTGATCATCAACAAGCCGTTGCAAAGGTGGCCACGCAAGTGGGTATAACTAATTGGCAGGCGGAATGCTTGCCAGAAGATAAACTCGCTGTTGTTAAAGACTTACAAGCTAAAGGAGCCATTGTCGCGATGGTTGGTGATGGTATTAATGACGCACCGGTATTAGCTGCGGCACAGGTTTCGATTGCGATGGCGAGTGGTACACAATTGGCCGCAGCAAGTGCAGACATGCTATTGTTGTCGAATGATTTGACCGCGATAAGTGAAGGTCGAACTACCGCACAACGCATGCTTTTAATTATTAAACAGAATTTGGTCTGGGCGATTGCTTATAATACATTGGCTTTACCTGCGGCTGCATTAGGTTATGTAGCTCCGTGGATGGCAGCAATTGGTATGTCAGCGAGCTCACTTTTTGTAGTTGCTAACGCATTAAGATTACTAAGGAAGTCTTCGAGCTAAAATGGAAATACTCTATTTACTTGTACCGCTTGCGATGCTGCTGGTTGCGGTAATAGTGGTGGTTTTCTTTTGGGCAGTTCGCTCAGGTCAGTTTGATGATCTGGAAGGGCCGGCACATCGTATTATTATGGATGATGATCGATCAGAGGAAGCCAAGAAAAAGGATTTAGATAAGAATAGTTAAGTTGTCTAAGGTCTAAGGTCTAAGGTCTAAGGTCTAAGGTCTAAGGTCTAAGGTCTGAGGTCTGAGGTCTAAGGTCTGAGGTCTGAGGTCTGAGGTGTGAGGTGTGAGGTGTGAGGTGTGAGGTGTGAGGTGTGAGGTGTGAGGTGTGAGGTGTGAGGTGTGAGGTGTGAGGTGGAGAGTCCCGTCATTGCGAGGAGTGCAACGACGAAGCAATCTCCTAAATTCATTGCCTATAACTTGGCTTTGGCTTCACGGAATTTGAACTAACAGTTAATTTTCAACGATAACATCCATCTTCCAACTGCGTTCTTCATTAGCTTCAATTTTTGCCAGGCCCGGTTTATCAGAAAAATCACCAGTAAAATCTGTTGCACTAGAATGACCTTGCCACGGTTCAATACAAACAAACCCCGCTCCCGGTACACTCCATATTCCCAAATGAGGGAAGTCATCAAATTTAACAGTGATGTTCGGTCCTTGTTCACCAGAATAAGACACTTCACGGCTATAGTGTTCAGTAAAAATCATTGCGTCGGGTTCAAACAAAGCATCATCAATTGTAAAGCTATTATTTTCAGTTGCCCAAGGCCAAGGGAAGGTTTCTTTTTTGACCAAACCCGCATCAAGACGGTTGATGTCACAGGTTTCAGTTTCTGTGAATTCGATATGATGATTATCTCTTGATGGATTGCCCGGCAGTGGCCATACAAAGGCAGGGTGCGCGCCAACCGAGCAGGGTAATATTTCGTCACCTGTATTTTTTATGTTGTAGGTAATGGAAAGACAATCGTCTTGTAATGAAAATAGTACTCGAAACTCAAAGTGGAATGGATATTGTTTTAATGTCTTTTCATTATCACGGAGTAGAAAAGTACATTCTGATTCGCTTGCTTGTTCAATCTCAAATAGCATGTCACGTGCAAAGCCATGCTGAGTCATGCGATAGTCTTTACTGTTATGAGTAAGAGTATCGTTAGGTAAGCGCCCAACAATCGGGAATAGGTGAGGTGCATGTCGTCCCCAGTAAGTAGAATCTGCCTGCCAAATCAATTCAGCTTTATCGGCCATTTTTAATGAATGCAGTTCAGCGCCCTGAGTGCTAATAGTCGCGGTAAGAGAGTGACTCTTGAGAGTGTGGCTGTTCATTAATATTCCCTGATTTATATCATTTTTATTGTGGTAGAGAAATGCTATCACAGGGCTGGTTTTTATGCATAATGGGTAAATGTGTAACAACCATTGCCAGTGAAGGCGGAAACCATGCATAAACTCCCAAGTAATCCTTCTCTTTATGAGATCAATACCCGTGTTTGGTTGCGTCAGTTTGATGATGGGTCGCAGCGTGCCACATTGAAAGATGTGCCGGATAGCTACTGGGCAGCCTTACAGGAGAAAGGCATGCATATAGTCTGGTTAATGGGCGTGTGGCAGATCAATGCGAATGACTTGCATGAAAATGATTTGTCTGAGGATCTTTGCAAAGGCTATGACCAGGCACTACCGGATTGGACAGAGGCAGATGTGATTGGCTCGCCATATGCCATTGATGAATACATTGTTGCGCAAGATCTAGGTGGGCCTGCGGCATTAGCGGTGGTGCGAAAACAGTTAGCAAAGTTTAATCTACGTTTAATACTCGATTTTGTGCCAAATCATTTTAGTCGTGCCAGTGGTCTGTTAGTCAAACAGCCCAATATCTTTATTCAATCAGGAAATGAAAACGATCGTCCAGATAGTTATAACTCGGGACTATTCTTTGTTGATTCTAAAACAAAAAACACATTTGCCCATGGGCGTGATCCATTCTTTGCTCCGTGGTGGGATACCGTACAAGTTAATTACGCAGCAGTCGAAGCGCGGCAATACATGACCAATGTTCTAAAATCTATTGCCTCGCAATGTGATGGTGTACGTTGCGATATGGCAATGCTGGTGATGAATGATATTTTCAAACAGACATGGCTTCCGCAAGTTACTATGAATATGCCAGAAACAGAGTTTTGGGTGGATGCCATTAATGAAATAAAGACAGGGCATGTTGATTTTATTTTCATGGCAGAGGCGTACTGGGATAAGGAGTGGGCGTTACAGCAACAGGGATTTGATTACACCTATGATAAACGTCTGACAGATCGTCTTGAAGAGGGTGACATACAAGCAGTACAAGGACATCTGCATGCCAATAGTGATTTTCAAAGGCGTTCGGTGCGGTTTTTAGAAAACCATGATGAACCACGAGCCGTAGCAAGTTTTGGTAAGCCTGCATCAATGGCGGCCGCCGTGTTGATTTCATCATTGCCCGGTATGCATTTTTACTATGATGGCCAGTTTGAAGGTAAGACGGTTAGATTACCGGTGCAGTTAGGCAGAGAGAAAATAGAAGTCACTGACGTTGAGGTGCAAGCATTCTATCAACGGTTGCTCGGTGTCGTGAATGATTCCGTTATGCATTCAGGTGAATGGACATTATTAACACCGATTATGGCTTGGGATGGCAATGATTCATTTCAGAACATATTAGCGTGGCAGTGGCATAACAAGGCGATTACTAAAATTGTCGTCATTAATTTTTCCGAACAGCTTTGTCAGAGCCGTCTGTTTTTACCAATCGCATTTCAAGGCAAAGACATAGAATTAGAAGATAATTTAGCGGGAATAAAATATTCGCGGCGTGTTTATGATATTAAAGAAAACGGTTTATATATTGAATTAAAACCGTATCAGTCACATATATTTACGTATCAAGCATAGCCTTGACTATTTGGCTTAGGTAATTAGGTAATATGACGTAATGTAATGAACCTGATGTGTATAAACAGCGATTGATCAAGAACAAGATAAAGCATCTTTTTTAGACTTTTTCTATTCAGTAAAAAACGTGCCGTTGGTCGTGCTTATTTACACCGTGGTATAGGTTATGATGAAGGCATTCGTAAAGTAAAAACCTATAAGCTATTTTTACGGGCAGAAATACCACTATGACAGTAATGATATAAATGAAAATTATTTGTTTGTTGAATTAAATTCTTGTGAATCACGCATGTTTCTGACTAATAGTAATGATTTGTGAACTAGATCTTGTATTTTGCATGCCTTTAAGTATATCTTTATCCCAGTTTAATTAAGAATTAATACGTAAGAACATGTGTTTAATTTTTAGCAAAAGGAAGGTGCAGTATGAATGGAATCATTGCGCATAGTCAGAGTAATAATTCGTATCGTCATATAATCCACTTACATGATACCCTGCATGAATTAACTTGGTGCGTTATGCGCCCCAAAGAGCGTCCCTCATTTACCAGAGAATTACTGGAAGAGTTAGTAGGTTTTCAAGACTCATTGAAGGCTAATGCAGAGCACACAAGCTTCATGGTTTTTTGTTCAGGAGTGGAGGGAACATTTAGTCTTGGTGGGGACTTAGCATTGTTTGCGGAGCTTATCAGAAATAATGATGAAAAGGCCTTACGAGAATATGCTGAATTAAGCATTAAAGTTTTATATAACAATGCGATAGCTTACGACCTTCCATTGACCACAATTGCTTTGATAGAAGGTGATGCCATCGGGGCAGGTTTTGAGGCGGCATTATCTTGCGATTATGTTATAGCTGAACGGGGTTCAAGAATGGGTTTTCCTGAATCGCTGTTTGGTCTTTTTCCTGGGATGGGTGCACATAGCTTTATTTCACGGAAGATTGAAGTTGCCAAGATTGAAAAAATGATTTTTTCTGGGCGCATGTATAGTGCTGAAGAAATGTATGAAATGGGGCTGATTGATCAATTGATCGAGAAGGGGGAAGGGCAAGAGGAAATTTTGCGACTTGTAACACGAAAACATCGTAAGCTTGCACTCGTAAAATCATTGCGTGATGTAAGAATGATGTTAAATCCATTGTCACTTGATGAGTTGTTAGCCATTGCTGATATATGGGTGAAATCTGCAATGCAGCTTTCTGAGCGCGAATTAAAGATAATGGACAGGCTGGTACGCGCGCAAAATAAAAAATTTAGCACTATGACTGAAGCGTAGCTACTGAAACTTAGGCTGTTGTAGGATTAGTTTCCTTTGAATTAACACATAATCTTTTCTGCGCGAGGGCATAGGCTTTCGCAAGCTCATCAGGTATTTCTTCACTTTTCATTAAGATTGAGGCGTCAGTCATTGAGCTATATCGGACGCATGATGCATGTATATGAATTGCCCCAATATTTTCTGAAATTATTTTTAACGCACGTGTGAGTTGCCTAAACTCATCGAATTTTTTTTGATTTAAGGCAGTGAATATTTTGGCCATTATTAAATTAACATCATCAAAAAAAGCATCAGTTATTTTGTTTGAGTGTAGATGAGTATTTTCGGTGCGTTCAGATAATGATGGTTTAATATTTTTATTGCTGTGGTCGTTTGAAACATTCTTTGTGTTTGGTTTTATATTTGATTTATCTTTTATAACACGATGTTTGCATGAATTTGAGATGGCTTCAAATAGCTTTTGTTGCGAGACCGGTTTAGTAAGATAGGCATCGACATTTGCTTCACGACATTCGGTGAGGGATTCGGTCGTTGCGTCCGCGCTAATAATGATAGTTGGTATTTTATCTTTTTCTTCTGAAGTGAAGTTTAAAAGGCGAACAACCTCCAGTCCACCCATGATAGGCATGTGCAGGTCTAATATTAAGAGATCATAAGAAGTGTGCTCTAATTCATCAACTGCCATTTCACCATTTGGGACAAGAAATACACGATGTCCAGCTTTTTCTAATAAGCTTGTAATTACACGCTGGCTAACTAAATTGTCTTCGGCAATTAAAATGTCAAGTGACGGAATGTTCGTAGGCTGGAATTCATTATTTGTTTCGGTAACAGGTGCTATATGCCTGGTTACAATCGAGGTCATCCTGAGAACATGGGTAATATCATTATTGTCTGCGTGCGCATTCAGACTACTTAAAAAGCTATGGTGCAGATTGGTTGCGCTGCTTTTATTGTTTTTGCAAAGCAATATAATCGGTGATTTGCAGTTTGTTTCATTACGAAGGCGGGATTTAAATTCACCAGGGTTGTCGCCTATTAAATCGCTGTCAATAAAAATGGCATTAAGAGATGCGTTCTGAACCGCATCTTTATTTAGGGTGAAAATAACATCATCAATGCAAGTAACAGGTAGAAAGATACTGTCTAATGATGTGATTATTTCTATAATAGAGTGATGATGATGTTTGTTTTTGGCGGCGATCAAAAACCGTTGACCACGCGCTTTGGATATCATTTCTTCTGCCAAGTCACTATTAATGCTGCTCTGCTTATCTAATAGTAGATTGAAAGTAAAAGTACTACCTTTCCCTAAGGCACTTGATGCTTTGATATTTCCGCCCATTAGCTCCACAAGTTGTTTCGCGATTGTTGTACCTAACCCGGTTCCGCCATATTTTCTGGAGGTTGAATCATCAGCTTGGGTAAATATGTCAAAAATATCGTCGAGTTTATCAGGAGCAATACCAATGCCTGTATCATTGACCGTAAATTTAACAAGCGTATCTTGATTATTGTGTTGTAAGGCTTCGATGGTAAGGTTTACGCTTCCATGAGCAGTGAACTTAATCGCGTTACTAAGAAGGTTGATTAGTACCTGGCGTAGATGCAATGAGTCGCCATTCATGTCAGGTTCTATGCTTGAGTCAACATGGATGTTAAGTGACAATTTCTTTGCCAAGGCCATTTGTTCAACAATGTTAACGGTGTTTGCTACTAATTCGTGTAAATTAAAATCGATTTTCTCAATAACAAGTTTACCGGCCTCAATTTTAGAAATATCAAGTATTCCTTCGATGAGTGAATGAAGCGTTTTTGAAGATGAGTTTAGCGCATCAGTCATTTCTTTTTGTTCGGAATTGAGCCTTGTGCGAGTTAGTAAATGACTCATTCCGATAATGCCATTTAAGGGGGTGCGTATTTCATGGCTCATGTTTGCCAAGAAATTACTTTTGGCATGGTTTGCCTCTTCAGCATGTTTTATGGCGTTATTGAGTTTGCGAAGCAGGGAAAAGACAAAACTTGGCAAAACGATTAGGCCTGCAAGCAGACCCATCGATAAATCGACTTGGCTTGACCAGAATGGAGTCGCTATCATCACCATGGTAAATCCTGCTACGGCAAATAAACTTCCGGCAATCAGATAGCGTTCACCATAGCGAATGCCATAACCAAATACGCTCCACAACAGGATCGTGTAAAGTACTGCTCCATTTTGACCTGTAATATGCATGCCATAACTAATCGTACTGAAATCAATAATAAGGCAAATGGTGCGTCTTACCTCGGAGATCTCATGTTGACTGGTAAGAATAACAATAATGCTACTGGCATAAATCAAAAAGAGAGCTGATACCCAAATGGCTAAAATTTCATTTTCTAAGCGTGCCTCAAGGGCAGGACCACTAAAATATAAATACAGGAATACAATAAGGCCGAGAATAAACCTTGCAAGTGCTTGTTCGTGCTCAGTGTCTCTGCGTTCACTAAAACTATGTGTGAATCGGGTTATGTAGCGATAGAATAGGTTGAGGTGATTTTTGTTAATGTCTTCCTGAACGGCCATTACAGATACCTCTCCAAGTAATCATTTGTTATGTTGCTGAATTTGGTTATGTAAACAATACTAAATTTTTTTCTAAACATAACAAACAGCTTAGTTACTATATTTTATTTGATTTAACGACTTCCTCTTTACCTTCATGTACCATAATCCTAAACGTCATATAGGCTGTAGTTTAGTGATTGAGCGAAAGAAGAGTAATAATGCCTCTTTTTTGTACACCCTGAAAGGGGTGTTTTGGGCAATGATTGGTATTCGTAAAGGCAGTGGTTATGATGAAGATATAAAAAAAATCAAGCCAAAACAAGCAGTTATCGTTGGTTTGATTGCTGTATTTGCCTTTATTCTCACCCTTTATCTTGTCGTTAATATTGTTATCGGACAATTTGCTGGATAATATAGCCCTTATTTAGGGAAATACGAGGTTTACTGGCAGGGTACTTAGAGAAGTCAAAGGGAGGGGTCAATGATAAATGAGAATCATTCGCCTTTATCACTGACCCCTTTTATTCATTAATTAAGCTACTTCATTCATTTCTTCATACTGAAGTGCGATAGATGCCATTTTCATTGTGCTTTCAAATGATTCTGCACCCGCAATAAATAAACCGTTATGACAAAACATCGCATCATCAATTTCGGTTACTTCTTGAAGTGCTTTATCGGATAAACCAGCCCATGGTTTAGGTAAGGATTTTCTGTCTTCAAATGAACCTAGTTCAACAGGGACTGTTTGAATTCTCCATTCGCCACTCTGAGATGGGTAAACCACATATAAAGCTTCTTCAGATAAGTTATGCACCGTTCTTTTCCATGGGGTATATTTTTCTAAAACAATCAATCTTGGATCTTCTGCATTTTCAATGGCTTTAGCCACAATCGCTTTCGCACTAACGCCACCATTAGCAGAGGCAATGAATCGAGTTAAAACGCGCGATGCAAAATCAACCGCTTCATTAAAACAGGTATCAAAGTGACTATCTTCTTGCCAAGTCGGGTTAAACATTCCAATAGTTTGGCTAAGGGTAATACCTTTAACAACACCTTCGACATGACCACAGTCGATGGCATCAATGTTTGACACTAGACCTGAATCTAATGCATTAGCTACGTCTTGGTCACTATGGCATATTTCTAAGCCATATTTCTGCCAAATCAAACCAAATGAGGAATAAGGAATACCATTTTCGCGTTCACCGGCACCACCACGTTGATGATGGTCAAAACGGTCTGCATCCGCGTCATACACACCACCTACATCAAGCACAATATCGGCCTTGGCGATAATCTCTAAATCACGTGTGCGAATGAGCTCAAAAGAAGGGAATATGCTCTTAAGTGCAGCGACACTGAAAACATCATCTGCATGAAAATTACCGTTGTGAGTTGCTATCGTTTTATTAGTCATTTGTCTTGGGCCATGTTAGAAAGGGAAAATAAGGTCGTTGATGTTTTTGAGGTATTTAATAAGCAAATTTATGAGGGGATTCTATACGAAGACAGCTAATAAAAATAGCTGGTATTAATAAATGGGGGGGCAGAGCACAATTATTTTTATTATTAGGGAATGCTGTGCTTTAACCCCATTTATTTGTCACTGCCTAAATAGTAGGACCATTAATAGAACAGATACGCAGCTAGCTATAGCCGTTCTGATTAAATTCGATTTATTCCAACGCGGCTCGAAGTCATTACGAGCTTTTTTCAGATCAGTTTCGTTCATCCCGTCGACATTCAGTGTTTGCAATTTATTATTCAGTGGCAGGTGTATGGCAATAGTAGATACTTGAACTCCAAAGAGATAGGCAAGTGCGGCTAATAATAAAAGGAAAAGGTCAACGCCTTGCAGTATTCCAATTCCATAAAGAGCTAAAACTATTATGGCAATAGCCGAACCTAACCAGACAAATATAAATATAGGCTGATTATTCTGGATAATGCGATCTGTAACCTGAAATGCTCTAATAAATTCCCTGTCGTTTAAGTTTTTTATTCCTGGCATCACCACTATTTCATAAGCAAACAGGAAGCCTGCTACCAGCGAACACAGAAAGGTAGATAAGATTAATGCTGTTTGAAATATATTCATTATCTAAAAGCGCTCTCCTTAAAAAATTAAGTGCTCTGAGACCTTTTTTCGTTTACTGCTTCGCATTTTGCGATACCGTATGAATTATCTGTGGCACAAACCGTTCTGAGAATCCTGCCACAAATGACCAAAATATAAGTTTAGCGATATCGCTTCCTTGAGATGGATATGTCTTAGTAAGAAAGATAACTACATCATTTGTCGTTGGTGGATTTGAAAAATCTGATATAGCAAAGTTAGGAAACAAGTGTCCTTGAATGATCTCGGATAAAAATAGCATGTATAACACCAATGAAAATATCCCGCCATAAATAGGGATAACGAGTATAGTAGCCCACGACTCAGACAATAACTTAAGTTCTTCTGAGTCGATTTGTTTTAGTCTCTGTTGAATACTAACAAACCCACCTATAATCCCACACTGAAATACAAGCCACGATATCATTAGCCGTTCTCGAAGAAAAAACGTAATACCCAATACTATAAACGTTACTACCAATGAGAGTGCAGCAAAAATAAGTAATCGCTTCGAAATGGTAAGAAGTCTTCTTGTTCGGTTATCTTCCATAATTGAACCTTCCTATCAATATTAAAAATTAAACGAATTAAACGGGTTCAGAGAACAGTTGTTGCTAATGTTAGAAAAATCTGTGCTCTGACCCCACTTATTAAAGATTATTGCCAGCAATCAATTTGGTAACTTTTTATTCATGGCCTTAATTATTTTTGAGCGCTCAACGGCATCCACAGGCCGAAGCTTGTCGTAGAGGGCCGATAAACCCATATTGTCTGCTAGCGGTTATAGCGCAACGCATACCCGGCACACAGTTTCCTTGGCACTCATCGGGCATTATAGTTTTTGTTATTAATATGCAAGTTGGAGGTGGCCATATCCTATCTACAATGCTCATAAATACATCATGAATAAGCAGAACGACATAAATAAGCGCTATAGCTAGAATTACTACCACTGCGACAGTTATTTCTGCTGGGAGTAATAATACGAAGAGCACGACAACTATAATTGCTATCAATGCTGCCGAGAGCCAATAAACAATCTTTCGTACAGTTGGTGACATGGTGCACCTCCTATGTGTAAAAAGACATTAATCTATAAACGGATTCCTGTTTCCCTGCAATTCCTCAACCTTGTCATTCCTCGTTATTCAGCGGTATATCGAATATGCCAGCGTAACAGCATCGGTAGTATACCTTTATAGAAAAATGGGGTTAGAGCAAAGTTATTGCTAATATTAGAGAAATCTGTGCTCTGACCTCAAATACAACCTATATTAGCAAGTATTGTGTTCTGACCCCGTTACTTTTAAACACCGCGAAACCATCTAACTAGAAGATGCCATACTTTGCCATAAAAATTAATGAGTAAATTATTATTTGTTACAGCACCAATAATAGTAACAACTAATGTGAACCACAAAATTGAAACTGCAGGAAGCCAAGGTAAAATCGTCCAAGGGAGCCCATTTAGAGCAGCCCACAAAAGAACTCCTGTAGGCAAAGCTATACATGCATTTAGAAAGGCTAAAGCAAACCGATCAAATATTGTTATTTTTAAATTAAGATCTTCTCTCATATCTAATGCCTTATAACGCTATGCTCAGCGGCAATTCAAAGTGACGCGTTTTTGCGAAAGCAAAACAAATGCCGTTTTGAATTGTCTGCTGGAGCTATTTGTTATGCCTCAATACTTTTTACAATAACTGGAGATCTTCTAAGTATTAGGCTAAGAGCTTTTTGTTTCTTTTAGTTTATGCCCTACAGCAACAATAGCCTCAATTGCGGGCTTTAATTCTAAACCTAATTCGGTCAAGCTGTATTCAACAGAGGGGGGGGATGTTGGCATTACTTCGCGATTTATAACGCCATCTGCTTCCAGTTTTTTTAGACGTGTCGTTAATACTTTTGCTGAAACACCCTGAATATCATCTTTTAATTCACTAAATCGTCTGGGGCCCTGGCTTAAATACCAGATAATGGCAGGGGCCCACCTTCCGCCTATAACACCCATGCAGCGATGTAACGGACATTCCTCTGGTGGAAGATTTACCTTGTTTTTCCTTCTTGGAAGCATAGCTTATCTCGATTTTGTAGTTACTTAATGGTAACTATAGATTTAGGTAACTTTAGCATAGTAAGTATACAAAAGTAACTTGTTTTACGTAGAATGATCCAGGTTACTTAAATAGCGAAGGAGATTAATAAATGAAACTATATTACAAACCCGGTGCTTGCTCACTTGCATCGCACATCATATTGAAAGAAATTGCTAGTGATTTTGAGATCGAAAGTGTCGATACGGCTAACCAGGTGGCTGAATCAGGGGCCGATTTTTCCAAAATAAACCCAAAGGGATATGTACCAGTTCTGGATATCGGCGAAGGTCAAATTTTGACAGAAGGGGCCGCTATTCTTCAGTATCTTGCGGATCAAAACCCTGATGCAGATCTTGCTCCAGAATTCGGAACACTAGAACGTGCACGCTTACAGGAACATCTAAGTTTTACTTCGACAGAACTGCACAAGGCCTTTGGGCCGTTTTTCTCTCCAAATGCTTCAGATGAAGAAAAACAAGTCGCAAAGAAGAATGTTGAAAAAAAGATGGAACATTTTGAGTCAATCTTTAAAGATGGACGAAAATATCTTCTAGGAGACAAATTTTCGGTCGCGGACGCATATTTATTTGTTGTCTCAGGTTGGGCTATTCCAACAGGTATTGGTCTAGATAAATGGCCAAGGGTTGCCGCTTATTCCAAACGTGTTGCTGGCAGGGAAAAGGTTCAGGAAGCGATGCATGCAGAAGGACTGCTGAACTAATGAGTGCTGATAGCAGGCAAAGTATGGAGACAGAGTATGTATCAGTTGTAAACGTTATATCAAACTATTTCGATGGATTATATAACAGTGATATATCTATGCTCGCGAATGTATTTCACCCGCGAGCACATTATGTCTGTGCTACTGACGGTGCCCTTCTTTATTATAAGATGGACGAATACTTTCCGATCGTTGATAAGCGTCTATCGCCGGCCAGTCGTGGAGAAAAACGAAATGATCGCATACTGTCAGTGGAGTTTGCAGGGCCAGTAACGGCGTATGCACGTGTAGAATGTTCTATTGGGAAGAAATTCTTTACGGATTTTCTGACTCTGATTTACGTAGAAGGAAAATGGCAGATCATCTCAAAAGTTTTTCACTACGATATTGTTGAATAAACCTAAATACCTTTAGACGTATATTTATGAATCGAGTTCTATGGAGTTAAAAATGCCCTATGTAAATATAAAGATCACACGAGAAGGAGCAACGCCAGAACAAAAGGCAGAGCTGATAAAAGGAGCGACAGACCTTCTAGTTCGTGTGCTTAATAAAACACCCGCGACGACATTTGTGGTGATAGATGAAGTTGAGGTGGGAGACTGGGGAGTGGGTGGTGTCCCGGTTGACGAATTTCGGAAGAGTCAAAAATAAAAGGCATAACGCTAGCGATGAGGGGCAAGCCGTAGCGGGGTTTGCTTTTGTGCTATCAAGGCACAAAACAAACACCGCGAAGGTTTATCCCTTTCAATTGCCATGTTAAGAATGACCATTCTTAGCCAGTAATGATATAAACTCTCTTAGTTCTGGCATTGTTTCGAATTTTTTTCCTTTTGGAGCCAGCACACCCCAGGATGCTTTTGATGAGGTATATAAATTTGCCACGATATTAAATGGCCCATCCTCTAACGTACCGACTGGAATCCAGTAGTAATCTAAGCCTCTTAGTGGATTTGGAACAGGTGAACCACAAACAGAACAAAAGTCAGACCGGAACCCCGAATCCTTTACCCATGATTTGATGTGTTCTTTTCCTTTTATCCATTTTAACTGGCTGAACGGTACTACAGTTCCAGTGTTCGATGCAGAGCCACCTTGCTTTCGGCAGAGCGAGCAGTGGCACTGGTATATATTATCAATATCAGTAACGTTAAACTCGATGTTTCCGCATAAGCAGCTGCCTTTCATAACATCTCTCTTTTATATTATTTTACCTAAACAAAGATAAAAGGGGTCTGATCCCATTTATTGTAGTTTATATGCGAACGAGCGCCTTGTTATATTTTGAGTTTTGAGGATATCTCACGAAGACTTCTATCAATTGCCTTTGCAACACCTTCCTGAATGGCGTCTTTAGTTTCTGGCTGAAATTGATACAGTGATCGGAAATGATATTCCTTGCCATCAATGCTAAATTTGAACCAACTTACTACGACATCATGCCCACCAGATACCCTGGAAGGGAAATATTCTCCTTCATTAGCATTATCACATCCAACTGAGACTTCTTCAGTTTTGAATGGGAATGTTTCAGGGACAGAATCAACTAATAGATTTTTGTCCATAAAACCATAATTCCCTCTGCGCGAAGCGTCTAATGCGATACTACTTGCTACACCGCCACCAAGGGCTCCGCTTGCATTATGTAATTGTTTTAGTCGTGTGTTGTAGTAGACATCGAACTGTGTCAACACGACCTTGTGTTTCTCAATGACGGGTAAATATTTGTACAATAAGCCTGCAAATATTACATCTCGAGGCGGGTTGAATTCACTTGGTGTTTTATAGTAAATGCCATAACGACAACTATATATGTTTCCGGCGGCCGCTAAGAAACCAGGATAATCTACATTTTTAATATCACTAACAAGAAAGGACTTCGGTGATGTTAAACCTTGCATATTTACTGGGGCAGTGGCTACACAACCAGATAGTAATATTATTAGAACAGGGGCTAGTAGTAACTTCTTATCCATTTTAAAATCCTATGTAATATTTGTAAAACGATGAAGTAAAATATAACGGTTGAGCTCAGCGGCGAACGTAGGCTGGCAAGGCTTTTGCTCCGCAAAAGACGTGACAGACAAGTGCGTCCGATGGAGTGATTTGTTAGAGGTCTTATGCACTTTTATGTAACCGATTCCGAGCCCAAAGCGCAGCCGCCGGCGCCCATATTGGGAAAAGTATAAAAACCTGGAACACCAGGCCACCACTAGACACTCCTGAAGCTGCTGCAATACTAAACCCATACTCAGGGTGCTGCCACATATAACCCAGGATAATGTAATAAACCACTTCAGCTATAATTATGCTCAAAAGCATGAAAGCCCATTGAGTTTTAAGTTTAATTAGTTGAATGCCAGTAATTGCAAGAAGAACATAAAATGTTACACATATTCCTGATAATACATATAAGGCGACATAAAAATATGACAAGTCTGCGGCTACAGTATTATATTCTTCGAACATGCCCGAGTAGTCTTTGAGCAAATACCCTGAGTTATACCAAATCCCTGCTGCAGACAAAATGAGGCAGGCAACTCCAACCGTTACTAATATTCTACGTGGTATTTTATTCATAATTATCGCAACTGTATCTAGATCTCTAACGGTTGAGCTAAGGGGCGCCGCTTTCCGGCGTCCCGTTCTTGAGCGATTTGTTAGGTGATTTTTTATAACAATAAATCCCAATTACTAAAAGGCTTGCTATAAACGGCCCCTTTAAGAACCAGCCAAAATAATTACCTGGCGCATGCGAGTTTGTGTAGTAATTATATGCATCGAAGATGACTCCAATAATGGCGAGCACACAAAACACTACAACAATATAAGCGTTTTCTTTTCTGCCCATACCAAATTTACCACCTAATGAACCTGCTAGCGTTCCAAACACTCCGGCGATAGTTGCATGCCACGCAAAGTCCCCGAAGAAAAGTTGACCAAATAAATATCCTGATGCAGCACAGAATATTACAAGTATTCGCATTCCAAGTATCAAGTCCTGCATCTAAATATCACCTAACGTTTAAGATAAGGGGCTTTTAAAAGTGCGTGCGGAAGCACCGCTTTTAAAAGTCCCAGTGAGCGATCAGCGAATGGTCTTAATTGCCTTGTTAAGTGATTTTCTCCGTTTCTTTGGAAATGCACATGATGCAAAATTGGCCTGCAGTATAAACAAACATTGCTAGGAGCCATAAATAGTAGCCAACACCATATCCGACAATAGGCTCATACATTCCTGCTTCATTTGCAATAACTTTATCAAGATTTAAAAATAAAAATGCTAAGGTGAAGGCTAAAATGCCGAAAACAACTGATGCCAATCGTTTTTTATATAACAATAAAGAAACTATAAATAGAGGGTTTGCTAACCAGTAATAATATCCTCCGAATAGACCAACCCATCCCAATATTAATGCGAAAAAAGCATATTGAGGTTCCCGCTCTATGCCTATGTAATAAGCTTCAAACAATAAACATATTCCATACAAAAGAGTACCCAATATTACTGGAATAGATTGAATATTTATCTTTTTCATATTTGTCACTTAACGGTTGAGCTCAGCGGCGAACGCAGGCTGGCAAGGCTTTTGCTCCGCAAAAGGCGTGACAGACAAGTGCGTCCGATGGAGTGATTTGTTATATTTCATATCACTAAGGAACTTCTGGTAGAATTTTTTCATAAATATAAATTCTATTCAGCCTCTCAGAATTAAAAGTTAAAGAAACCCAATGATGGCTTTTACTCCAATCACATGCTGAGCTACAAATATAGATAATCCATGTACTGCTATTATTGTAATAATCTTCATTGATATTAGGATAGTTTGACTTCACAAAGTCAAATTGTATTGTTTGTTTATCGCCATTTTCAGTGAATTCTAATTGTCTATGTTTCTTGTAACTTACGTTACGAACAAAATCTTCAAATTTTTCTATTACTTGAGATTTATTGTCGCCTATAGAAATCCCCTTATATGTTCCTGTTAAGATTTCTTTATTTACATTTTCTGCGAAATTAAATAGATATACTAAATAGACTCCAAATCCAATGAGCAAATACAAACATCCTTTTAAAAATAACTTCATTATAAAATCAATCCCTTGAAATATAACGGTTGAATTGAGGGGCGCGCGACTTTTGCGCGTCCCGCCCGCGTTTTTTGCGGGCAACCTCGAATGATTTGTTATAAACCAAAATGTAACCCAAGTGATGTTGCCGCAACAAATGAGGCATAGCCAAACAGAACGTAGGAAGATATTACTATGGCTATGGTAAGCCAATTTATCGTGTGTCCTGTCTTAAGCCACTCTGCGCTGAAAGCATGCTGAGATAAGTATGTTGTGCCTGTTGCAATTGCTGCTACCAACACCCCTAAGCAAAACACAAAAATAGAAGTAGTTAAGTTGCTAGAAACTTCTGGTGATGTAGTTGAACTCCATATTTTCCCTGTAAAAGCTAAAAGCGCTACTGCTCCGCCACCATTAATTATCATGCTAGATTTTAATGCAGACTGACCTGCTGTAATAACAGATTTAAACATTTCAACAGAGAGTATTGTTTGATTATTTGTATGAGCAATGTTCCTGTCATTTTCTGCTTTGAATGTGGCTAATGATGTTTGATGATCAAGTGAACGATTGTATTCATCCTCATCGAGGTCTTTCTCAATTAGCGATAGATAATTACTCATCGCATCAATAGATACCGTGGAATGTCCTTCTCCTTTGGTTTGCTGAAGGGCTGCCCCAATTTCGTCAATAACGTCTTTTGCATTCATTACGAAAATTTATCCTTTGGTTTATAACGGTTGAGCTCAGCGGCGAACGTAGGCTGGCAAGGCTTTTGCTCCGCAAAAGGCGTAACAGACAAGTTTGTCCGATGGAGTGATTTGTTATATGCCATTACTTTCCGTCTTGCTTTGTATTAATGACTAAAGTCGTTTTATTTTTATAGCCATGTTTAGGTATGGCCATGGGCTGATTATTTGTAACATTATTTAAAGGTCTACCGGCTAAATCGAAAATAGCCCCACTCTCAGAACAAATAAAACCCTTATCTGGGTAGAATGAAGGTAACTCTTTAGCATCAGGGCAACCACCAAATACAACAAATATATCTTTGTTTATTGATCTATATATATTATTAGAATATTGAGGATCCTTGGATTTATCATATTCTATATTTTTACTTTCAATGAAGTTTATAGCGGCTTTAGTTCTATACGTGATCCAAATTGGTCTACCATTCGTAAGAACACGCATGAGCATGCCTCTTTCAGTTAGTCCCTTCAAATTCACCTCAAGAAGATCATTTGCAGTACAAGTCCCACTAAAAGTTAAAATAAATACGATTTGGATAATCCTAGATACCTTCATGACATTCCTTTGGCATATAACGGTTGAGCTCAGCGGCGAACGTAGGCTGGCAAGACTTTTGCTCCGCAAAAGGCGTGACAGACAAGTGCGTCCGATGGAGTGATTTGTTATGTTTTTTCATTTTCTATTCTAAAGATGATTAAGCAAGATGCTAAATATGAAAAAAGAGCCATAATTGCCCAAAAAATAACACTGTATTTGAGTGTAATATTTTTAATATTGTTTCTCTGAGCCTCTGGTAATGCCAATGTGTCCTCACTTACCTGTGCATAAAGGCGGTTCAATTCCTTACCGTTAACTTCAATATTTCCACCTAAAGGCATTATGTACTCTTCAACGCTAAGGTTTTGCTGGATAGTCACATAATTGTTAATTGATATTGCAAAGTAAATAACAATTATTATTAAAAACATAATTCTTATTTTTACTTTATCTGGTATGAGATGATTCATAATTCCTTTAAACATAACGGTTGAGCTCAGCGGCGAACGCAGGCTGGCAAGACTTTTGCCCCGCAAAAGGCGTGACAGACAAGTGCGTCCGATGGAGTGATTTGTTATAAATCATTTAGTTCGCCACCAATAAATTACAGAAGATAATACAGCAACTGACAATATAGCAGGCGCTAGAATGTATAGGCCAAACCCTAAATCAACATCAGAACCCTGGTATATCATTACAATAATCACGACAAAGACAGCACAGGCGACAGCTGAACCTACACCTGATGTTAGTACCTTAATTAAATATTCTGCCTTAATACGCTTAAAAAGCAATTTAAAAATAGGTAACCCAATTAGCCAAGCTAGAATCATTGCTGGGATGCCCAAAATTAACGAAAACATAAATATGCTAAAAATATTACCGACACCAACCTCTCCTCCCAAGACAACACCGACAATTGGGGTTACAAATAAAAACACCCCCAAGTAACCATATGCAATCGATGTTAAATATACGTCCCGAATAGATTGATTATTTTTCATGATTTATAACTATGTATATAAGGGGCATAATTACTACATAGTACGCCCGCTTTATGGTGCTTTGGAGGTGTGCGGAAAAACAATTCCATTGTTTTCATCTTCTTGTCCTTAAGTCCTCAATAAAAAATGAGGTGAGTTATGTAGCAGTTCTGCTCTAAATGAGATATTTATTATGTATTCAACACCTTGCTGTACTTCAATGTACATTCAAGGTGTTGATTAGGTCAAGATAAGAGGAGATTTAGCGTGATTTCTGTGTGTGGCTTATAAAGCCGCCATCTTTAGTTTTTCTTCTTCGAGTCTTTTCAGCATAGATTGTAATTCAGAAACGCGTTGGCGTTCTTTGTTAACCACTTCCTCAGGCGCTTTCGAGACATACCCCTGATTTGATAATTTCTTCTCACGCATTTCGAGTTCTTTTTGCGCTTTACCAATCTCTCTGTCAAAGCGTTGTAATTCAGCGTTTTTGTCAATCAGTCCTGCCATGGCGATATGTAAGGTGCCATTTTCGCCAACCAGTGCGGTGGCTGATTCTTCAATCTCTGCATCATTATCAACAAATTCGATTGATTCAATACGGCTAATACTCATGCTGCATTGTGCTGATTCTTCTAATACCGCTTGTTCTGCCGAGTTTAGATTTTGCACAATCACACTGAGAGGTTTACTTGGTTTGATATCGCGTTCACTACGGATACGGCGTACGCCACGATTGAGTGACATAACCAGTTCGGTTTCATGCATGGCGATTTCATCAATCAGGTCACTGTTTGGCGTTGGGTAATTTTGTAACATTATGGTGTCACCATCTTTACCGGCCAGTGGTGCAACACGTTGCCAGATCTCTTCTGTAATATAAGGAATCACAGGATGAGCAAGGCGCAGCAGGGTTTCAAGTACATGAACCAAGGTGCCGCGTGTACCACGTTGTGCTGCCGCATTGCCTTCAGCCTGTAGAACCGGTTTGGATAATTCCAGATACCAGTCACAGTATTCATTCCATGTGAATTCATAGATTGCCTGTGCCGCATGATCGAGGCGGTAGCCATCAATCGCATCAATTACTTCTTGTTCGACTTGTTGTAGGCGGGAAATGATCCAGCGATCAAAACGGTTTAACTCTACATCTTTTTGATCAAGGCCGTTGTCCTGGCCTTCAGTATTCATCAGAACATACCGCGCTGCATTCCAGAGTTTGTTGCAGAAATTTCGATAACCGGCAATTCGGTTTAGATCGAATTTTAAATCACGACCTGTTGATGCTTGTGCAGCAAAGGTAAAGCGCAGTGCATCTGTGCCAAAAGCGGGGATACCATCAGGAAACTCTTTGCGCGTTGCTTTCTCAATGCTTTTCGCCATTTTAGGCTGCATTAAACCCGCGGTGCGTTTTTCAACAAGCGCTTCAAGTTCAATGCCATCAATGAGATCCAGGGGATCGAGTACATTACCTTTCGACTTCGACATCTTTTGACCGTGACTATCACGAACCAGGCCATGTATATAAATTTCTTTGAACGGGACTTCGTCCATGAACTTCAGACCCATCATTATCATGCGGGCAACCCAGAAGAAAATAATATCGAAACCGGTAACTAAAACACTGGTTGGGTAAAAAGTTTGTACTGCTTCGGTATTTTCAGGCCAGCCTAAAGTAGAGAAAGGCCACAGCGCAGATGAGAACCAGGTATCCAGTACATCTTCATCTTGGGTGAGTGTTACATCGGAGCTGATGTTATGTTTATCGCGAATTTCTGCTTCACTGCGGCCAACATAAATATCACCTTCTGCATCATACCATGCAGGAATGCGATGCCCCCACCAAATCTGACGACTGATGCACCAATCTTCAATGTTGTTCATCCATTCGAAGTAGGTGTTCTTCCAATTGTCAGGAACAAATTTAATATCGCCATTTTCAACGGCTTCAATAGCCGGTTTGGCAAGCGGGCCTGCTTTAACAAACCATTGATCAGTCAGCATCGGTTCAATGACGGTCCCGCTACGATCGCCGCGCGGGACCATGAGTTTATGGTCGTCAATTTTTTCTAGCAGACCGGCTGCATCGAGATCAGCAACGATTTTCTTACGTGCAATGTAGCGTTCCAGGCCGTGATACTCCGCAGGAACAAGTTCACCATGCTGATCGTCAGCCGCGATGATGTCTGCATTCAGGGAAAGAATATTTATTAAACCGCCATTCGGCTGGTTGAGCATGGATAATTCATCACGGTGATTTTTCCAAACACCGTAATCGTTAAAATCATGTGCAGGTGTGATCTTCACACAACCTGAACCAAATTCAGGATCGACATAGTCATCGGCAATGATAGGGATTTTGCGACCACTCAATGGCAGCGTGATTTGTTGACCGATCAAATGCTGGTAGCGTTCATCACCGGGGTGTACTGCAACGGCGCTATCACCCAACATGGTTTCGGGACGGGTGGTGGCGACAACAACATGTCCACTACCATCAGTGAGAGGGTAACGCATGTGCCACATGTGGCCATTTTCTTCTTCGGAAATGACTTCAAGATCGGAAACTGCTGTATGTAATACCGGATCCCAGTTAACCAGTCGTTTACCACGATAAATCAGGCCTTCTTCGTGTAAGCGAACAAATACTTCGCGAACGGATTCGGATAAACCGTCATCCATGGTGAAACGTTCACGTGACCAATCCAGTGATGCACCCATACGGCGGAGTTGCTTGGTGATGGTGCCACCCGATTCTTCTTTCCATTCCCATACCTTATCGAGAAAGGCTTCACGACCAAGGTCGTGTCGGGTTTTACCATCAGCGGCGAGTTGGCGTTCAACAACCATTTGTGTTGCGATACCTGCGTGATCACTACCGGCTTGCCAAAGTGTTTTGTCACCACGCATACGATGGAAACGGGTCAGGGCATCCATAATGGTGTCCTGGAAAGCATGACCCATGTGTAAACGCCCTGTGACATTGGGCGGCGGGATCATAATGCAATAAGGGGCTTGATCCGCATCGTCGCTTTCTTGCGGCGCAAAATATCCGCGGCTTTCCCAAAGGTCGTACCATCGTTGTTCGATGTCTTGAGGCTGGTAAGTTTTTTCCATTATTTAAATCGTCACTAATTAGCTACTTGGGGCTGGCAATGCCAGAGTGTTAGCGGCGCATTATACCGGAATGAGAGGCATCTCGGCAGTAAAAACGGGAGGTTTTATCGTGTTCGGAGAGTACTTATCTCATGAAGGAAGTGTTTTAGGCTGGATTCAAGGATTTCCTGGCTTGGTGCTTCCTGTTTCTCCAGGTGTTCTCGCGTTTCGAGCATGATCTCCGCAACAATGCCGCTAAGTTCTGTGCGCAGTTCGTTAAGTGTTTTTTCTATTTGAGCCTTTGTAATAGGTTGTGGGGATGTCTCATCCGCCGGTTCGCTAATTACATCATTTAAGACGGGAATGTGTTGTTGTAGTATTTCAGTCATGCTTGTTTCTAAAATAAGGGGCTCAATAAATTGTTCTGTGGCTTTACTACTCAATGGTTCAGAAACAGTTTTATTTACGAGTGAATGGGCTGGACGATGCCGATTGTTGTCAATTAAATTTTGTAATGAGTTGAGAACACTTTCTAATGAGTCGGGTGCTGCCTCATTGGATGGATTAAATGTCGCCATTTTCATGTCCTCGTGACAAAACGTATGTTGAACAGTTTCTATTATGAACTATGTCAATTCTGTGAATGAGTTCGCAATTTTGCTTAGTTCTTTATATCGTGGGTACTTAATTCATAACCACGGTCACGGTAAAATTTAAAACGTTCTCGGGCTTCACTACGTTGGCCTTCATCACCACTAACGATTTCAGCGACTCTTTCGAAACGCGAGAAAAAATCAGGAATCGATGCGGCCAAATTGATCATGACATCATGTTTGAATTCGGGGTCATGATCATGACCAATAACAATCTTATCGTTTGCAGAAGGTGTCTCACCAGCTTCAATTAAGGCATGCGGCACAAAACTGGTTTGACGAAAGGTCCAAAGTAATTCATCCATCTGCTGTGCCTGAGTTTCATCATCAGTATGAATAAAAATATGATGCCCCTGACGGGATGCTTTTTCGGCAAGTCTGCAAGCCGTATTTAATACGTGCTTGCGTTGGCTGCTTTGTGTCAGGTAAAAATCAACTCGCGTCATGGTTTATTTACCGCTGGCAACTTTGTCGAGCAGGTATTGCGACATCATTGGAACAGGGCGACCGGTTGCGCCTTTTGCGGCACCCCCTTTCCATGCAACACCGGCAATATCGAGGTGAACCCAATTCAATTTCTTGGTAAAGCGAGAAAGGAAACAGGCAGCGGTAATCGTTCCTGCTTCGCGACCACCGATATTAGCGATGTCGGCAAAATTACTTTTCAGTTGCTCTTGATATTCATCCCATAGCGGCATTTCCCATGCGCGATCACCACTGTATTTACCGGCATTCAGTAGGTCGTTACTAAGACCACGGTGATTGCCGAGCAAGCCGGTTGCATGTGCGCCGAGCGCAATAACACAGGCACCAGTCAGTGTTGCAATATCGACAACAGTAGCGGGGTTGTAACGTTCAGTGTAAGTAAGTGCGTCACAAAGTATTAAACGGCCTTCGGCATCGGTGTTAAGTACTTCGATGGTGATTCCCGCCATGCTGGTGACAATGTCACCAGGTTTGTTAGCAAGGCCATCCGGCATGTTTTCACAGCTGGGAATAATACCGACCACGTTAATAGGCAGTTTCAGTTCTGTTACGGTATTCATTAAGCCCATGACGCTGGCTGCGCCACACATATCAAATTTCATTTCATCCATGGCAGGGGAGGGTTTGATCGAGATGCCGCCTGAATCAAAAGTGATGCCCTTACCGACGAAGACATGAGGTTTGCTGTCACTATTACCACCGTTATATTCCATGGTGATGAATTTCGCAGGTTCACGGCTACCTTTAGCAACCGAGAGTAAAGATCCCATGCCGAGTTCTTCCATATCAGTTTGTTCAAGTACCTTAACGGTTAATTTATCGTGTTGCTGGCCAAGTTGAATTGCTTGTTCGGCAAGATAAGTTGGCGTACAAATATTACCCGGCAGATTACCGAGGCGGCGTGCAACTTCAACACCACTGGCAATGGCGCTGCCATCAATTAATGCTTGTTCGGCAGCAGGAAGATCGCGACGGCTGCTAACGGATAGTACTAATTTACGTAATGGGCGGCGTTCAGTACCGGTGTCACTTTTCAATTCGTCAAACGTATATAAGGCGTCTTGAGTTGCTTCAATGGCTTGGCGTACTTTCCAATAGGCATCACGACCTTTAACGGTCAGTTCGGGTAGAAAACTGACGGCATCCATCGCGCCACTTTCGTTAACGGTTTTAGCAGCGGTGGCAATAGCCTTGCGGTAGGCGGCATCGTTAAACTCACGTTCTTTGCCACAACCGACTAAGAGCACGCGATCACAAAGCGTGTTTGGAATATTGTGTAGTAATAAGGTTTGGCCAGCGGTGCCTTCGATATCACCACGGCGGATAAGATTTGAAAGCCATGATTCGCTTATTAAATCGAGTTGTTCACCAGCAGCGGAGAGTCGACGGGGTTCAAAGATACCGATAATGATGCATGCACTGCGTTGTTTCTCGGGATGGCCGCTTTTAATACTGAATTCCATACTTGCTCCTGACTATATCGGCTGAATCTCTTCGCTGATATGTGTATTATGTGTCTCACGTATATCGGTACGTTGGTTTTCGCATAGCGTCATAAAAAGCTTATTGCATGACGACTTACCGACAATATGATTTAAAATGGCCTAATTGTCTACTAGAAAAATTAGGTTTTTGCAGCGTTTGATACTGATCGGTTGATTTTACGTGATAATACAGCGTTATATAACGAAAGAAATTGTCACCACACTGCTTGCCGTGTTGGTGGTGCTCTTGCTCATTTTCTTTAGTCTTCGCTTTGTTCGAATATTAGGTGATGTTGCAGAAGGTACTTTGCCGGCAGAAGCGGTTCTCACATTATTATCATTGCAGCTACTTAAAAACATTAGCAATATCATACCCTTGGCAATGTTCTTCTCAGTATTGCTCGCATTCGGTCGTTTATATCGCGATCAGGAAATGGTGGCATTAACGGCGAGCGGTGTTGGTCAGGCAAGTTTGATGCGATTTCTACTATTTTTGGCACCGTTGGTGTTTATTATCAATGCGATCTGTTCATTGTATTTATCACCTTGGGCTGCGGCCGAATCGGAAGCAATTAAGCATGCGGCAGAGAGCCGTTCGGAATTGAGCTTGTTAGCGGCGGGACGATTTATCGAATCTCAGGATGGCAGCTTGATTATGTATGTGGAGGAACTCTCCGACGATCAGCGCGAATTGCGGAACGTTTTTGTACAAAGTCGTAAAGGCAGTAGTAAGAGTGTCTTGGCATCTGAAACTGGCTATCGCTATATCGATGAGCAGTCGGGCGACGAATTCATGGTGATGGTGGATGGTTACCGTTATGAAGGTAAACCCGGACAAGATGATTATCGTATTACACAATTTGTGAAGCATGCGGTTCGAGTTGAAGAACAAAAAGCATCAGGATCTGTGTTAAGGCGTTCAGGGAAAACTTCTATTAACTTATTATCATCATCAGGCTTAAAAGATACGGCAGAATTGCAGTCACGCATTATTGTGCCTTTTGTAACAATTGCTTTGATGTTATTGGCGATACCGATGAGTCGTGTACAACCACGCGAAGGTCGTTATGGTCGATTATTTAGCGCTGTGTTTATTTATGTTATTTATAACAATCTTTTTGGAGCCACATATAATTGGATAGGCGACGGTAAAATCAGCCCATGGATTGGAATGTGGTGGTTACCGTTATTGTTATTATTAGTCGCACTTGGATTTGTCTTGTGGCAAACGCGAGGCCAATCCACGTGGTTAAATGATCGCATGCCGTGGGCGCGGATGGTGCGGGCATGAAAATACTCGATCGTTATATTGGCGTACATGTTTTTCGCAGTATTGGCTTGGTGTTATTGGTATTAATTGCCCTGGATAGTTTTTTTCGTTTGGTTCGTGAACTTAATAAAGTTGGCTCAGGTAATTACGATCAGGGCGAGATGTTTATTTATTTATTTTTAACCACACCATCACAAATAGTTGAGTTTTTCCCTATTGCCGCCTTACTCGGTGCGATAACAGGTTTAGGTGCATTGGCTAACGAAAGTGAATTGGTAGTAATGCGCGCTGCGGGTGTTTCTTTATTGAGAATATCAGGGTCAGTATTAAAGGCAGGTTTTGTATTGATTCTTGGATTAATGCTGCTGGCCGAGTTTGTTGTGCCACCGGCAGAACAATATGCACAATCACGTCGCGCACAAATGTTAGAAAAACAAACTGCATTAAAAACCAAGAATGGTTTTTGGTCGCGTGACTCTAGAAGTTTCCTTAATATCAGAGGAATAAGTCCTGGTGGTGATATTAGTGATATTTATATTTATGAGTTTAATGATGATCACCAATTACACACTACAACACATGCGGATAAAGCGACTTATCAAAATGGCCAATGGATTTTAAATGGTTTAACTCAAAGTCAGATTAGTTTAAAAGGTATTAAAACCAGAAGCTTTGAACAAGCAAAGTGGGACTCATTATTAAGTCCCGCATTAATAAACTTAATTGTGGTTAATCCGTTACAACTCTCTGTTCGCGACCTTTATGGCTACTACCGTTACTTAACGGATAATGGTCAAGATGCGGAACGATATGAATTGGCTTTTTGGTCGAGACTTATGATGCCACTGTCAATAGCAGTGATGTTATTACTAGCGGTACCGTTTGTATTTGGGCCATTGCGCTCGGTTAGCATCGGCCAGCGAATTTTTGTAGGTTTTTTAGTGGGGTTGGGCTTCTTTTTGTTCAACCAGGGATTTAATCATTTAGGCGTGGTTTATAATATTACGCCGTTATTAAGCGCTAGCCTACCCGCGTTGCTTTTCCTTTTATTAGCCGTCGTAATGATACGCAGGATTTAATTATTTCTTAAGTTTTGGCAATTCAACAACCCGACAGCTTGAAAAATGGTCATGCCAGGCGCGTTTATTTTTGTCGATAAGAATCCATAGTGAACTCAGTGTGAATACAACTAACGCTGCGATGCCTTGTATAAAGCGAACTGACATTGGTTCACTTTTTATGAAGTAGATCCCTATGCCCAAGAGTACGCATGAGGCAATGCCCGCCATGAAACGCAGTAGAGATTGACTCCAGCTTATAGCTCTACCATCTTCATTTTGAACGCGTAAACGCCAAGCGCGCATACCTAAGGTTTGTCCACCACGAGTCCAGAACCAGGCAAAGAACACATAGCAGAGTACAAATAAATAAGTTTGGTAGAAAGGGTTACCAGGGCTTGGTGCTTCACCACCGGTAAAGGGCAGGGCGATAAAGCCGGCAATGACGATGATGGCCATGAGTAGTAGCGCGTCATAGGTTAATGCGCCGATGCGTCTAAATAATCCTGCTGCGGGTAACGAGGTATTCGATTCGGAGTTCATTATTGCTCTGCCATGATAGATTTCGTGTATTTATAAGGCAGGAATATAACATAGCTTGCGGTATTCATCTTCTCTTGATTAGTTTTGCTCGTCTTGCTGCATATTATCCGCGGGTATTACTTCTGATTCTCTCATTCCACTGAGAGTCGGTTAGTTTAAATACAGAGATTTTTTCTTTTAATATGATTGCTAAATTACATAGGTCTTGTTTTGAAACTTTGTGCATATTCGAATTATCGAGTGCGTTGGTGTTAATGTCGATCAATGCATTGATTGAAGTCCGAGTTTCATTAGCAGAGTCAGCTTGAATGTTAATTGAGTCATTAATTTTATTTGCGGCATATTGAATATCATTTACGGCTGAGAAAATTTCATCGAGTTGTTGGCATGAATGTTCAGAGCGTTCCACGGTAATTTCAGTTGATTCTTTGCCTTTTTTCATGGAAATAACAAGATCATTTGTTTGCGATTGAATGCGTTCAATATTTTCACGTACTTCTAATGTTGATACGCGAGTTCGCTCAGCTAAGGTTCGTACTTCATCAGCAACGACAGCAAAGCCTCGACCCATTTCACCCGCGCGAGCTGCCTCAATTGCGGCATTAAGTGCTAATAAATTAGTTTGTTCAGCGATGCTGTTAATCATTTCGATTACAGCATTTACTTCTTCACTAGTTTGCTTAAGCTTTTCTAATTCACCTGTTGCCTGTTGCATGTTTTCCGAAACCAGATGAATGCTTTCTACGGTACTTTCTACGGCGGTACGGCAATTTGTAACGTGTTCATTACTACTGACGATTGCTGTATTGATGTGTTCGATATCGGTGGATACGGTTGTGCTGGCTTGATTCATTTTTTCCATGGCACCAACCACAGACTGGCTATATTCGGTTTGTTTCAATGAGCGCTCGCTGTTGGCGCTGTAAGTATCTCCAAGTTCTGCTGACATTGGTATTAATCGACAGACAGATGCTTCTATATTAGCAACAGCATCATGTGTGTCTTTAATACTCCGATTTATCTGTGCGTTGATTTTTTGAAGCACGCCGTACCCTGTTGGTAAACTTATAGTCAGGTCGATTTGCGGTTGATTTTCTTCACCAGATGGATGGTCGATGAAGGCTGAAAAATATTTTTTGAGCATTATTTGTTGAATTTTTATAATCGCCACAATGAGAAGCAGATCTTTCAGTATTAGCATTGTGAGTGCGAGCTTGCCAAGCTCAAATTGCCAGATAAGAACGCTGTCAGCAGCGAGCAATGCAATGAGAAGTGAGATATAAATAAATAAATATTGTCTTTTCATAGCTTAAAGCTTATTTTCGGCTGATATTATGGCTGTTAGACTATGTTATCGACACAAACTGTTCGAACTTTAGTGGTTTCAGGGCATTATGTGAGGGAGGCAAATCGCCATAAAAGCTCTCTTTAATGCTATGATAAGCGCACTAAAAGAAGCGTTTTGCAATTAAATACACATATACAGGTTGATCAATAAGTTTTGGCAAAGATACCGCAACAATCTCCAGCAACCATAATCCCTCGTGCTGAGCATTGTGTTTCTCGTTCTCAAATGAGCGAGCAAGCAATTAAGGTGCTATACGGTCTTAAGAAAGCAGGCTATCAAGCATGTTTGGTGGGCGGCGGTGTACGTGATTTATTATTAGGTCGTGAGCCAAAGGATTTTGACGTTGCGACTGATGCCAGTCCAGAACAGGTAAAAGACACATTCCGTAATTGCCGATTGATTGGCCGTCGGTTTCGTCTTGCCCATGTTGGTTATGGCCGTAACGTTATTGAGGTGGCAACTTTTCGAGCTAATTCAGAACCGGAAGGCGACGAAGATGTTCATGTTGAGAATGGACGCATTATTCGTGACAACGCTTTTGGTTGTATTGAAGAAGATGTTTGGCGGCGCGACTTCACAGTGAATGCGCTGTATTACGATATCAACAATTTTTCAGTGATCGATTACGTCAATGGTTACGATGACCTGAAGCAAGGTCTTTTACGAATGATTGGCGATCCCACTGCGCGTTATCATGAAGATCCGGTTCGCATGTTGCGCGCGATACGTTTTGCCGTAAAACTGGGTATGCGTATTGAAGAAAAAACCGAAGCGCCTATTTTTGAATTAGCAGGTCTGCTTGCTGAAATTTCACCAGCACGTTTATTTGAAGAGATTCTAAAATTATTTCATTCTGGCAGTGCCTTACAAACATTTGAAAGCCTGCGTCACTATGGCTTGTTTACGCCGCTGTTTCCTCAAACAGAAAAAGTCTTGAGTCAGGAAGCAGAAGGTTTTCCACATATGTTGATATGTGAAGCACTTAAAAGCACTGATGCACGAATTCAGGCAGGAAAACCGGTTACGCCGGCTTTTTTGTTTGCTGCAATGCTTTGGGAACCGATGCAAGAAGCGATGGCACCAATGCTCCAGCAGGGAATGCCGGCCATTCAGGCAATTCAAGCAGCAACAGATCAGGTTTTTAGTGTGCAACGTAGATCAATTTCAATACCAAGACGTTTTGCCATCATGGTAAAAGAAATATTTGTTCTGCAAGCACGGCTGATGAACCGAAGTGGCAAACGTGCCTTGCGTACATTAGAACATCCGCGTTTTCGAGCCGCATATGATTTCTTGCTTATCCGTTCGGTTGGTGATGAGAGTTTAGCTGAACATGCGCAGTGGTGGACAGAGATTCAAACTTGCGACAATGCCGGTCGTGAATCTATGTTGTTGCCCAATGAAAACAAGAAAAGTCGACGTCGTCGTAAACCAAAAACCAAACGGTCCGATGGCTGAGGTTATTAGTTATATTGGTTTAGGCAGTAATCTAGACGGGCCAATGCAACAGTTGTCGAATGCGATTAAGGCATTACGAAATTTACCGCGTACTACCTTTGTTTCATGTTCCTCTTTTTACTGTAGCAAGGCGTTAACATTAACCACTGATAGTGTCGCACCAGACTATCTAAATGCGGTTGCAGTAATTAAAACTGGTTTGGATGCTGTTGCTTTGCTTGATGAATTACAGGCAATTGAATTTTCCCAAGGTAGACGTCGTGACGGAGAGCGCTGGGCATCAAGGCCGCTGGATCTTGATATTTTGCTTTACGGCAATGACACAATTGCCAGCGAAAGATTAACGGTGCCACATCCTGAAATATGTCAGCGTGATTTTGTCTTGTTACCCTTGCTAGAAATAGCGCCAGAACTTGTGATTACAGGGCAGGGGAGTGCTACATCTTGTTTAGAATATTGCCCAAAAACAATATTGGAAAAATTGCCTTGTCCAGTCTAGGGCTACAAAAGGTGACAAACACGTTACAATACGTGCTGCTAAATACTTGAACCTAATTATGAATAGCTCAAGACCTGATTTTATTGTTGTTGAAGGACCGATTGGCGTTGGCAAAACCAGCCTTGCCAAACGCTTGGCTGAGTCCTTTGATAGTGAGCTATTATTGGAAGGTGCGGATGAAAACCCGTTCCTTGAACGCTACTACAAGAAACCGAGCGAAGCGGCGTTGCCAACACAGCTTTTTTTCTTATTCCAACGCGCAAGGCAGATGCAAGAATTGCGTCAGCATGATCTGTTTCGCCCTGTTCGAGTTGCTGATTTTTTAATGGAAAAAGATCGTTTGTTTGCAGAATTAACCCTGCAGGATGATGAGTTTGATTTATACGAACAGGTTTATGAAAACATGACCATTGATGCACCCGTGCCTGATTTGGTTATTTATTTACAAGCCCCTGTTGAGATATTGCAGCAACGTATCAATAAACGTGGTATTGATGCTGAAAAGCGAATATCAAATGCATATTTGCAAAGATTGGTTGATGGTTACACTAGTTTCTTTTACCAATATAACTCTTCTCCTTTGTTGGTTGTGAATGCATCGGAGATCGATTTGATTAATAGCACCCAAGATTACGAACTGTTACTCGAACAAGTACAAAATAGTCGCAGTGGCCGACACTATTTTAACCCGCAACCATTTGAATTTTGATTATGAGCCGATTAACACTTAAAGCATTACATGAGATGAAGGTGCAGGGTGAAAAGATCGCCGTGCTTACTGCTTATGATGCGAGTTTTGCCTCTTTGTTAGACGACAATGGTGTTGATGCATTTATTGTTGGTGATTCGCTTGGTATGGTTTGTCAGGGTCACGATAGTACTTTGCCTGTAACTATGAATGATATGGTGTACCACAGCGCCAATGTTGTGCGTGGTAGTCAACGTAGCTATATAATAGTTGATCTACCTTACCAAAGTTATACAACCGTAAAGCAAACATTAGAAAATGCGCAGCGATTAATTAATGAAGGTGGCGCGCAAATGGTTAAGTTGGAAGGTGGTCAACAACAACTTAAAAATATAGAAGAACTTGTTAATCATGACATTCCCGTTTGTGGGCATCTTGGTCTTGAACCGCAGTCGGTTAAGGAATTGGGGGGGTATAAGGTACAGGGGCGCGATGAAGACAGCGCCGCACGTATCCTCACCGATGCACAAGCATTACAACAAGCCGGTATTCAAATATTAGTCTTGGAATGTATACCTGCATCATTGGGTAAATTAATTAGCGAGACACTAACCATCCCCGTTATTGGTATAGGAGCTGGTGTAGATTGTGACGGTCAAGTACTTGTTACCTATGACATGCTGGGTATTAGTCGTGGTCATAAAGCCAAGTTCGTTAAGAATTTTCTTCAAGGCCAAAATGATATCGAGTCAGCGGTTCGAGCTTATGTCGATGCGGTAAAAAAATCTCAATACCCCGCACTTGTACATAGTTACCAATGAGTGAATCCTTATTGCAGGTAAATGATGTCGCGGCATTGCAGGCCACATGCCAGCAATGGCGTGTGGCCGGTGAACGTATTGCCTTCGTACCAACAATGGGTAATCTGCATGAAGGCCATTTACAATTAGTTGATCTTGCCAGGAGTAAAGCTGATCGTTGCGTAGTCAGCATTTTTGTAAATCCAACTCAATTTGGACTCAACGAAGATTTTTCTGAGTACCCTCGTACGCTTGAGAAAGATTGTGAACTACTTGCCGCACATGATGCCGATTTGGTATTTCTACCAAGTGTTGAGGCGTTATACGGCGATAACATTAGTAGTGATATTCATGTGCCAGTAGAATTAACGAATAAATTATGTGGCTTGAATCGACCAGGGCATTTTGATGGGGTAGCAACGATAGTTGCGAAGTTATTTGATGCGGTGAAACCGAATACGGCTATTTTCGGTAATAAAGATTACCAGCAAATACAAGTGATCCATTGGTTGGTAAAGCATCTAGCGCTGAAAATTAAGGTTATTGGCGCACCTATTGTGCGTGAAGATGATGGTTTGGCCATGAGCTCACGTAATCAGTATCTTACCGCCGCTGAACGGCAACGGGCATCTCGCCTGCATCAGGTATTAGAGAGCATCTCCGATAGTTTACAAGCGGGTCGACGTGATTTTACGGTCATAGAAGATGAAGTCGCCACTGTTTTGAACAAGACCGGTTGGCAGGTCGATTATGTGCAGATTTTGGATCCGAATTTAGCTCCACCTCGGTTAAAAGGTCGCGATTACATGATCCTTGCAGCCGCTAGTTTAGGAGCAACGCGCCTGATTGATAACCTCAGATGCCACATTTCAGCTGGATTTAGGAATAGAAAATAAATAAAATCAATGAGTTACAAGCTCTATTTGAATACAGCGGGTGAACATTGGATAATACGCACCAGCTCGCATTGGCGGGCTTTATTATTATGGTTAAAGAAAGGGTGTTCCATGCAAACGACGATGCTCAAATGCAAGCTCCATAGGGCTTGCGTGACGCACTCCGAAGTTGAATACGAAGGTTCATGTGCTATTGATGGGCGCTTGCTTGAAGCGGCTGGCATTCTTGAATACGAACAAATTCAGATTTATAACGTTGCCAATGGTGAACGTTTTACTACCTATGCGATTCGTGCCGAAGACGGTTCGGGTATCATTTCGGTGAATGGCGCTGCGGCACATAAGGCTAACCCCGGTGACCGTGTAATTATTTGCAGTTATGTGAGTGTTAGTCAGCAAGCCTTAGCTAATTTTAAGCCGAAACTTGTTTATCTTGATGAAAACAACACGATAACCCACACGCGTAACACGATCCCTGTTCAGGTTGCCTAAGATTGGCCGATACAGTCTCTGAAATCATCGTTTCAAACGGTGAGCTGATAAGAGCAAACGTAAATAAAGGCTGCAATTTATATGGTTGATTCAGAAGACAAACGTGATTTCCGTAGAATGACCGTCGACAGTGATATTACTGTTTGCCTGTTAGGTAGTAGTCATGTCATAACCGCTCGAATGAAAGACTTGAGTGCCTCTGGCATACAATTTCACACGAGTCATGAGTTAATGGTTGGCGAAGAACTTGAAGTGAATATTGAGCCAGGTAAAGCAGGTATTACCTTACCTTTCCATGCTTTGGTAAGAATTGTGCATATTGAAGAAATCATTCCTGAAACTGAATATGCTATTGGCTGTAAAATAAAAGAAATGTTACCTGTCACAGAGTAATACGCTCGTTTTATTTAGATTGCTTCTTAATCAAACGACTTGCTACTTGTTTAACCACATTCATTGTGATTGAATAATTTTCAGTATGCTCATCCCTCTTAATACGGATCTTCGATTAAACCGAAAACCATGGATAACATGGGCAATCATATTGATATGTATTGTCGTATTCTATTTTCAATTCCAGTCTAATCAGCAATATGAGTCATCAATAATAAATTACTGTCAGAGTGCGAGTGCTGAGACAGGTGATTTTCTTGCTCAAGATGGCAATGCCTGTATTTATCTATTACATGCTTATCACATTCAAAAAGTTCGTGGTGTGCCGCTAGAAAAAATTGAGGAAAATATTTTTGAAAACGCACCTGAACTGTCTAAAGATGAATCTTTAAAATTACGTTTATCCTTGTTAGAGCACCACTTGAATTATAGTAAAGTTGCGCCAGCAATTCTTGATGAAAGAATAATGTATTTTCCGCGTAGCTTTAATCCTTTTACAATGATTAGTTCATCACTGGCGCATGGTGGTTTTGCACATATTATTGGTAACCTGATTTTCTTTTTTGCATTTTCATGTGCCGTTGAATTGATTGTTGGCGGACTATTTCGTTATCTATTAACGCTGACGGTTATTGCTATCGGTTGTTCGGTTTTTTATTCACTGTTTTCTTTTCTCGAAGGTGGCAACATTCCTGGTCTCGGTCTTTCTGGCGTGGTGATGGGGGTGATTGGTTTATCCGCTTATTTAATGCCAAAAGCTAGAGTGAATACACTTATCTGGTTTATTGTTCCGATTAAGCGTGTCGCTATTCCCGTTTGGTTCCTGGCAATCTGGTTTGTTGGTTTTGATGCATGGGAGCTACTTTCCGAGGGAATGAATCAAGGCGTTAATCTTGTCGCGCATGTAAGTGGCGGCGTGCTTGGTTATCTTATTGGGTTATTTTATTTTAAAGAACGTAAAGCCGAAGTGGCTGAAGAGCTAGATGCCGAGATTGAACATATGCGGGCTCAGGATAATTCGTTTGCAATAAATAAATCAGCCAATTTAAATAAAACTACGCGAGCGATGGAACAGCATTATGTGCAAGAACAAGAAAAAAAGCAGCAAGGAGTACACCTTGATCGTCTTTTTAATATGGTACGAACAGGACAGAATAGTGCTGCCATTAACCTAATTCTTGCTGATGCAGATCCTCTGCAACTAGACACAGAACACTTTTTAGATATGTATAACAAAGTGGGTGAATGGAAAAAACACGGTGCTTATTTGTGTATGGGTCGGTTATTGATTGACCTGTACATGCAACATCGTCGTTATGTTGATGCCTTTAATATAGCAAAAGATTGCCTAATGGTTACCCGGGAATTTGTTTTAGCTAATTCGCGTGACGTATTGATCTTGGCACAAGAGGCGAATAGACAGCAGCGGTATAAATTAGCTGTTGCACTTTTGCATGATGTGGAGTCGCGTTACTCAGAAGAAGTGGGGTACGTAGAGTGTGGTTTACTTGAAGCAAATATTCTAATTCACCATCTTGATATGCATAAAGTCGCGAACCAGTGTTTGGAAAAATTAAAGTGTTTTGCAAATGACGTAGAGATGGAACGCATTTCAGAAATGCAAACAGTGCTTGCTTCTTCATAGGATGTATTAAGTGGTTTTGTATGTTAGTTTTGAAATAAAGAAATGACCGCTGTCGACTTCGACTTCAACCGGTCGACGCAACCCATTGCAGTCGTTCACTGTCCCCAAATAGTCCTCTATGCATGTTCGGAGAATCAGGCATTACTATATTCCTTATTTAGTAGGGGATAAAAAAAGCTAAAGATATTGATTAATTTACTAACTACTACTAGGTTGAGTAGAGACGCGTACTAAACTGGGTCCGCAGTCCTTGTTCTATCGAAAGGCCTAGTGTTAATAGGGTTTTGAAGATTTGAATAGATGGAATGAGCTCTTCTCACAATGAAAACTAATGATTGATTTGATTTATAAATACGAGGCGATTATTCGACTGAGTGTATTCCTCGGCGGGTTTAGTTTACTCGGACTATGGGAGTGGGCCAGCCCCAAGCGTGAACTGACACAAGCCAAGTTCAAACGCTGGTTCAACAATATTGCCTTGGTGGTATGCAGCACGGTCATTGTACGTTTCATCGTACCGACCGCGGCAATTGGTATGGCTTATTTGGCCGAGCAAAATCAGTGGGGCTTGGCCTACTACATTGAAGGGCCCTTTTTCCTAAAGGTAGTTATCACTTTTATCTTGTTGGACTTCTCCATCTATTTGCAGCACGCCATGTTTCATGTGTTACCGTTAATGTGGCGTTTTCACCGTGTACATCACTCAGATCTTGATTGTGATGTCAGTACCGGTTTACGGTTTCATCCCGTGGAGATTTTAGCCTCCATTATATTCAAGATGAGCACTATTGTACTGTTAGGCGTGCCGGTATTGACGGTAATTTTGTTTGAAGTAGTGCTTAATTTGATGTCCATGTTTACCCATTCGAATGTTCGCCTTAACAATACGTTTGAGCGGGTGTTGCGATGGTTTTTTGTAACACCAGACATGCACCGTATACATCATTCAAGTCGGGAGAACGAAACCAACAGCAATTTTGCTTTTAATCTATCACTCTGGGATCGAATTTTCGGTACGTACATGGCCGAGCCCAGAGCTGGGCAACAAGGTATTACAATTGGTCTGGATCAGTTTCGTGAGCCTAACTGGCAAGGTTTCAGTGGATTAATTTATATGCCTTTTTCCACCCGACTCAAGGGTTATGCGATAAATTATCGTGACACAAAGAATGCAGACGAGTTAGCCCTTGCCAGGGAGATCGCATTTCAAAGTCAAGAGAAAGCGAAGCTTGCCTCCGAGCTTACCAGCTATATGCAGGCTATCGACCAGCATGCCCTTGTCTCCGTTGCTGATTCTGCTGGTAGAATCATCGGGGCTAATGATAAGTTCTCCAAAATTAGTGGCTACAATCAAAAAGAACTGCTCGGCCAGAAACATCGAATTGTTAGTTCTGGGGCGCATCCGAATGCTTTTTTTGCCGAGCTATGGACTACCATCGCCAGTGGCAATAATTGGCATGGTGAAATATGTAACCGGACCAAGAATGGTACACTGTATTGGGTAGATAGTAGTATCGGACCCATCAAGGATGTAGATGGCACTATCGATCGTTACATTTCAGTTAGTATTGATATTACCGATCATAAAAAACATGAAGCCGAGATTATTGCGGCTAAACAGGAAGCCGAGTTGGCCAACCAAGCCAAGACCGCGTTCCTATCCAATATGAGCCATGAACTACGTACGCCATTAAATGCGATTCTTGGGTTTGGTCAGTTACTCGAAATGCATATTCAGAATGAGGAGCAGAAATCGAGTGCCCAGGAGATTATAAATGCCGGCAACCATTTGCTGGAATTAATTAATGAAATACTTGATCTATCCACGGTCGAGTCTGGCAAGCTAGAGATCTCGCTGGAAAATAGTAATCTCAACGCTATTTTAGATGCGTGTCTCTCATTAACCAAAGCGTTGGCCACCAAACGTAATATTAGTGTTATCAATAAAATCAGCCAAAAAGAAAATTACACCGTAATTGTAGACTCTACTCGCTTCAAACAGGTGATGCTTAATCTGCTGTCTAATGCGATAAAATATAATAATGATAACGGTACGGTGACATTAAGCTGTGATGTTATAGATGAAAATCAACTTCGCATCAACGTGAGTGATACCGGTAATGGATTAACAGAGCAACAGCTACAAAGTTTGTTCAGGCCCTTTGAACGTATGGAAGAACATAAAAATATTGAAGGTACGGGTATTGGATTGGTTATTACAAAGCGCATAGTCGAATCGATGGGCGGCATGATTGGTGTTGAAAGCCAACCAAGTCAAGGCAGCACATTCTGGGTACAAGTTAAAATTGAGTGAAATAGATAAGGTTCAACCATTATTGACTGAACCCAAGATAATGCAACTGAACTAATATAGAGTACCGGTAGGGTAGAATCGAAACATCTACTGATATAACAAAGAATAGATGTTAATAGGTGTGTTCTGAATGTCTGCTATTGGAAGAACTAATCCTAATTGATGTATTTACAGAACGGCTGCTAACGCTGATAAGTGGTACCTGGGGAAGAAAAGCTTAATGTCTACTTACGTAATGCAGTCTGCTCCATACACAAAGCAGTCATCTGGCATTCAAATAATGGTAGTCTGAAGTTACGACCCAAAGTGGACTCTCGGAGTATTATCTGCGAGAGGCAGCTTACATTCTAAAGAGATTATTTAACTAGTGTTAAATATTGTAAAATAAATATCGTATCTCAGAAAAACATATATAATAAATTTACCTTAATGTGGGGAGTTATTCTTTATAATTTACCCCTCCATAAATAGATTATAAAAACTGTGCCATATATGAATTCTGTTCAAAATAAATTGATACTGATTTTTACTATTTGTGTATTAGGCACTATAGGCATCACAGGTTTCATCGTTGTTAAATATGAAACCGCACTAACCTCAAACGAGCAGCTATCCGAACAATCAAAAGAGCTACAAAATAGGGCGTTTAAAGCGCAAATATATTTTAAAACCCAGATTCAGGAGTGGAAAAATATTTTGCTTAGAGGTTACGATAAACCGTTATACGATAAATATTTCAGTAGTTTTTTGCTATATGAGAAAAAAACAAGGCAAGAAGTAGAGTTATTATCTGTACTTGCTGAGGAATATCCAGAGTTAAAAGATAATGCAGTAACATTTATTGCGGAGCATAAAAAGCTAAGCCGTCTTTATCGTGAAGGACTATCTGTATACAACACAACAAAATACAGCCCACAAATAGCTGCGGATAAGCAAGTGCGTGGTATTGATCGAGAACCAATAAAACTATTAGAACGTGTTCTTAATGTGAGCACAAAAATGCATAGAGAAAAATCAAAAAGCATACGGGTAGCTCTAAAGGAGGTTAAACGTAATTTAGCAACTATTTATATTGCTACATTCATATTACTTGCGATTTTCTTCTGGTTCTCAGTTAAAAAAGGCGTGACTCAACCATTTAACAAAGAACTTTACAGAAAGCATCAGTTCGCAATGACGGATGGATTAACGGGAATTGCAAATCGTCATGCCTATAATGAATTTCTTGATAAAGAAATTGGACGTTATAAACGTAATAATTCACCATTTGCATTTCTTCTTTTTGATATTGATAAATTTAAATATATTAATGATACCTATGGCCATGAAGTGGGTGATAACGTGATTACTGGTGTCGCGAATCTATTAAAAGATCATATTCGTGATGTTGATTTTATTGCTCGATATGGTGGAGAGGAATTTGTCATAGTCCTACCGTCCACTAATATAAATGCTGCTGAGCTTGTAGCTAATAAATTACGTGTACTCATTGAATGTAATGAATTCAATTTTAATGGCAAACGAGTAGCAATCACCCTGTCAGTTGGTTTGGCAGAAATAAAAATTAACGAAACTAAAAAAGAGCTTTTTGAGCGTGCTGATGCCGCTTTATATGAAGCAAAGAATTCAGGGCGGAATAAGTGCGTTAAAGCGCTACATTAAGAAAATTAAATGGAGACAAAAGTTCAGTTTTATATTATTTTTCATCTATTGTAGCTGAAAACCTCAGTTTGTTTTTGACCTTACCAATTAAAAGGGTCAGGCTCGATTGAAAATGAATGACCGCTGTTGGGGATTCCAAGCCTGACGGATGTATTAACTAAACGGCTGCTTCCGCTGATGAGCGGGCTTTGCCAAACGAAATATGAATGGCGCTTCAATACACAAAGCGGCCGTTTGGCTTCACCTAATGATAGAGTGGAGCCGATCTATAGCAGACATTCAGATGTATAAGTTCCATAAAACGGGAGCTGATGATCGTGACGGTCATGGTGATCGCATATCACCAGATCTGAGTTGAAACATTAAGCGCCATGTTCTGCGTATGGAACTAGAGGAGGATGAATAATGAGCACCTTATAGGAGCTTCAGAAAACCATTGCCGGTATGGTGCAAAAGGAAAAAGGGACCCTGGCCGCCGGCGAAAGCCAGCCGACTATTGCCAAGCGCCTCAGTTGTAGAAATAACACTTCAGAGGATATTAAAGCGGGAAGTCAAACCAAGAATAGTATGATGCTTAAAAGGCTAAATAAGAGTAATTAACTCGGACAATTTACAGCCTTCAGATACTGTAAATAGATTTATACGACTCAGTTCTGGTATTGTAGGGCATACCCTATAATTTTTCAGCAAGAGCGCATTAATGTCATTGGCTAAAATCTTCCCCTTTCTAGTTTGGTTCAAGTTAGTTACGAAAGAGTCCGTTAAAGCGGATTTTCTGGCCGGTCTGACCGGCGCCGTTATTGTGCTGCCACAGGGCGTCGCCTTTGCAACCATTGCTGGGTTGCCACCTGAATACGGTTTGTATACGGCAATGGTGACGCCAATTATTGCGGCATTATTTGGTTCGTCATTCCATTTGGTCTCGGGACCAACGACGGCCATTTCTATTGTTGTGTTTTCTACGATTAGTCATCATGCCACGCCGGGCACGCCTGAATTCACGAGTATGGTATTAACGCTGACCTTTCTGGCAGGGGTGTATCAATTTGCATTTGGCCTTGCCAAATTAGGCTCCTTGGTGAACTTTGTTTCACATACTGTCGTTATCGGTTTTACCGCGGGTGCGGCAGTGCTGATTGCCACCAGCCAAATGAAACATATAACCGGTATTTTTGTGCCAAAGGGTGAAACGTTTCTGCATACTTGGCTAGATATATACCTGGGCGCGGGAGAGTTTAATTTTTATCTGGTTACTATTGCATTGGCGACATTACTAAGCGCTATCGTGGTAAAGCGTTTCATACCTAAAGCACCGAACCTGCTTATCGGCATGGTGGTTGGTAGCCTGCTTGCGCTATTTTTTCAGCGTTACACAGCTAGTATCGCACTGGTCGGTGAAATCCCTGCGCAGCTGCCGCCACTATCTGCTCCGACATTGTCATTCCAGACTATAAAAATGCTGGCACCTGAAGCATTCGCGGTAGCCTTGCTTGGGCTTATCGAGGCGGTGTCAATCGGCAGGGCTGTCGCGACAAAATCCAATCAACGCATCAACCCCAACCAGGAATTTATTGGGCAGGGTATGTCCAATATGGTGGGTAGCTTCTTTTCAAGTTATGCCGGTTCAGGTTCTTTTACTCGTTCTGGGATTAACTATGAGTCAGGTGCAAGAAGCCCTTTGTCAGCAATATTTGCGGCACTATTTTTGATGTTGATTGTTTTACTTATCGCGCCGCTAACAGCGTATTTGCCGGTGGCTGCAATGGGTGGCGTTATTTTGCTGGTTGCGTACAACCTGATTGATTTTCATCATATTACACACACATTTTCATTCAGTCGGTCAGAGTCGAGTATTTTAATAACGACATTTTGTGCGACTTTATTTCTGGAGCTGGAATTTGCTATCTATCTGGGCGTATTGCTGTCGCTGATTTTGTTTTTAGCAAAAACATCAACACCAAGAATACCGACGCTTGCGTTAGATGGTGAGCTGGGTGATGCGAAGCGAAAATTTATTAATATCAACAAAAAGCCTTTGAAACAGTGTCCACAATTGAAGATTATCAGAATTGATATGTCGGTTTATTTTGGTTCTATAAATCACATACAGAAACGGATCGCAAGAATTGTGGATAACGAAAGGATTTATAATATCTTGATCGTTGCGAACAATATTAATTTTATTGATCTTTCCGGGGCGGAAGCGTTGGTATCTGAAAACGCTCGCCTAAAGACATATGGTGGAGGTTTGTACTTTGTTGGCTTGCAATCATCAGTATATGAATTTGCGGCAAGATCCTGTTTTGTCAGTAAAATTGGTTCAGATCGGTTTTTTGATTCAAAAACGGATGCGATACGCACTATTTACCGTCGACTGGATCGTGATGTTTGTTCGACATGTAATGCGTTAGTTTTTGCTGAGTGTGAGTGAAAAATGTGAAGATAGATTTTTAACGGTTATCAATACAGGGGTCTTGCAATATCAATTACATGATTCTGTGAATTGAATTATGAATAATTGCTTTGTCGTTATCGTTTCACAATATTGATTCCTGGGAATATAAATGGGAGATTTTTTATTTGTACCCATTGTCGGGTGACTTCTTTCTTTTACCCGAGGGGTGGCAAGTGTCTTTAGAGGAAAATCCTGTTGTTCTTTTTGACTTTGAAGAAGCTGATTATGATAAAGACTCATTTTATGCGAACAAATATACGTGCTAAAAATTTACGAACCCAGATTTTATTGAAAATATCTGCTTTTGGCCGAATGAGGACATAATAAGAAAAATAAGGCTAAATTGGGTCAAGTGACTGTTAACGACGGTGGCCTCAATTGGAAGCAGCCATTTGGAAAGAGTAGCTGCTTGATGCCTACGACCCACCCAATTATCAACTATAACTCTCATTTGTGTCCAAGACTGCGCTAGGCTATTACCATGGCCAATAGTAACAAGAGACCCAATGCTACAAATAAGTAGGAAAATGTGACGTATTCGTCAAAACGGCCCATTTCTGAAAAGAATGGCTGGTTTTTTAAGCCTCCCTTAAGGTTGTTATCATACTATATCCCTCAATAAATCAGCCATATTAAGGATTTTGTTGGGATGTCAGTACCAGAAAGAAATCTACGCATTATCCCATTGCCACGCCTGTCGGAGCCGCGTGAGCCGCTTTCGGTTGGCCACCTGTCGCCAGCTAGCCTGAATCGCAGTAGTGCGGAAGGTTTTGTGCGCGATTTGTTTGCCCAGCACTATACCGCCAGGCTAAGCAGTTTTTATCCACACCTATTTACTATCACCAATACAGCAGAAGAATTTATCGCTGTCACCGGGATTCGACTTGCAGAAGATGAACAGCTGTTTTCTGAGCATTATCTCGATGCCACGATAGAGCATTCTATTGAGCAGTTTGGCATGCCGAGCGTTGCGCGCAGCGACATAATTGAGATTGGCAACCTTGCGCCGGCCAGCGTTGGGCATGCGCGTTGGCTGATAGCCGCCTTGACCGCTTGGGTTCACGCGGCGGGCTTTCGCAAAGTTGTCTTTACGGTCGCACCCATGCTGAGAAACACATTCCAGCGTATGGGGCTGGAGACACAGTGTATAGCCCATGCCGACATCAACCGGATCGACGCGGCAACACGCCAGAACTGGGGTAATTATTATGAATCACAGCCTTCGGTGTATGTAGGGGATATACACAATGCGTACACTATTTTGTCCTCAAGGCTGGATAACACAATGCCGCGACTCAAGCAGCTTTGGGATGACGCGCATCGTTCTGGCGCGACATTCGCTGTACGCAGGCACACTGACCAGGTAACAATGCAGCAACAGAAATGAGTAGTATTTTTGAAAGTATTCAGGCACGGGCACAACACAAGCCTGAGAGTCTTGCGATCATGGGCAATGCCTCTGCGTTAAGCTACGCGCAACTGCTTGATGAGGTTAACACTCTCAGGAAAAAAATTGATGGCGACTGCATCGGGATTTTTCTTGAAAATTCTCCCGCCTGGGCTATCGCAGATATCGCACTGTTTGCGGGTAATAAAACCTGTGTACCACTGCCGGGATTTTTCTCCAACCTGCAAATTGACCATATTATCGAGGATGCGGGCATTCAACAGATCATTACAGATAAACCGGAACGCCTGCACAATATTCGAGGTCAACTCTCAAAAGAGTCGATCACTATTGCTAATCAATCATTAAGCCTGGTGACGCTCGATCAAAAGACACAACCTATCGCGTCGGACATATGCAAAGTTACGTACACATCCGGCAGCAGTGGCACACCAAAAGGTGTTTGTTTATCAAAACAGAGCATTGAGAGAGTAACCGAATCATTACGTGCGGCGACGAATGCCAGCTCGCAGGATATCTGCCTTGCATTGTTACCACTTTCGACACTGCTGGAAAATATCGGCAGTGTTTATATCCCGTTGACGGCGGGCGCCTGTTGTACCCTTGTTCCGAGTGATGACCTGGGTATCTATGGCTCCTCATTGGTCTCTGTTACAGATTTAATGGAGGTCATAGCGCAATCAAGGCCAACCAGTCTTATTCTGACGCCACGGTTGCTCAATCTACTGGTGACCGTGGAAGCGCTTAATCCATGTCTGCCTGACAGTTTACGTTTTATTGCTGTCGGCGGGGCTGTCGTGAGCACGTCATTACTTGAACGCGCCGCCAGTCTCGGTCTGCCCGTTTATCAGGGCTATGGTCTGTCTGAGGCAGCCTCTGTGGTGTCATTAAATACAGAAACTGATAACAAAATAGGTTCTGTTGGAAAAGTCCTCGCGCCCAATACCTTGCGTATCGATGATCAGGGTGAGATTCATTTACGTGGCAACCTCTTTAAGGGTTACCTACACGACAGGAATAGTGGGGCGCATAAAGAATGGGCGACCGGTGATTTGGGTTACATGGATGAACAAGGCTATTTATTTATTAATGGTCGCAAGCGTAATGTTTTTATTACCGCGAATGGTCGCAATGTATCACCTGAGTGGATTGAAGAAGAACTCACACAGCATTCGCCCATATTACAGGCAGCAGTGTTCGGCGAGTCGCGCCCGTTTAATGTCGCGTTCCTTGTCTGTGATGATGGTGTTACTTCAGAAAAAA